>ERZ827496.72-NODE-72-length-135050-cov-11.089300_pt1 | contig 135050 bp, 112 predicted proteins | sample MGYA00519769_ERZ827496 | MGnify/ENA primary metagenome ERZ827496 (study PRJEB31778, sample SAMEA3449327) | human gut metagenome | biome: human gut; feature: human-associated habitat; material: faeces | place: United Kingdom | collected 2010/2012 ...
CGATTACACTAAGGCGTCCCATCAGATAACCGACAGCTTTGTTTACCTTGTTCAGCTTCTCACCGACAAGTTCCTTGTTCCACGAAAAAGAAGGCCATTCTTTATGTTCATGTATATACATAGGCATCACTGTTTTCTGCAAATATACGGTTTTGCGGATAATTAACCGCAAATTTTGCGGCTTATTATCCGCATGAAATAGTGAAATCAATATTTATCAGCATTTTAGATATGACTTATGATTACCATTCATCATGCAGATAATCATTGACTTTTCAGATTGAAACAGTCTGCTGATTATATACTCACGTAATTGTTGGGCCGGATAAGTATTAATCTGAAAGGCAAGCGCAAATATCATTTCCAGGTTATAGACTACCTGATACCCCTCTTTTAACGGAATACGTTGTTCTGCGGTGAATGGTTGCAATATCCCAAGTTTATATATTCTTTTTTTCGCAGCCCTTAAAGTCGGTGCAACCACATTGAACAAGCCGACAAGTTCGGCTTCGTCCATACGAATCTTATCAGGATGGACAGCAGGAATAACAATTCTGCCGCCCTCCATATGGATAATTTCTCTTTTCATAAGCTACAGACAATTTGAAAGTACATCCCTTACATTATTCATATCTTTCAGAATGGAACTGTCGAGTACCCTTGCATAGTGCTGCGTCATCTTGATATTGGAGTGACCGAGCATTTTGGCTACATTCTCAATGCTTACCCCATTGGCCAAACAGACAGATGTGGCGTACGAGTGGCGGGCGGTGTGTGTAGTCAGGTTCTTCTTTATCAGACACAGGTCGGCAATCTCTTTCAGGTAGCTGTTCATCTTCTGATTGCAGGGAACAGGCAGCAATACTCCTTTCTTTTTGCAGGCAGGATAATCTGCATATTTTCTCAGGATTTCCAAAGGAATATCCAGCAGCGGAATATTGCACATGTTCTTTGTTTTTTGACGTGGCTTCCTGATCCACAGGTTTCCGTTGTTGTCTTTTACGATATGCCCTGGGGAAAGTTGTTGCACATCGATGAAAGCTAATCCGGTAAAGGCGGCGAAAATAAAAACATCACGGACTACGGTGATTCGCTCCAAAGGAAACTCCTTGTGGTAGATAGTCAGCAGTTCGTCCATGGTAAGAAATTCACGGATTACTTCTTTTTCATGGAACTTGATACCGATAAACGGGTCTTTGGCTATCCATTCATTGGCCAGTGCCAGATTGGTAATTTTCTTCAGACATTTCATATAACGGATAACGGTATTCTGCTGACATTCCTTTTCAGTCTTCAGATAAAATTCAAAGGCACGTACCAGTTCACCGTTGACTTCCGCCAGCGGCAGATCATCCTTTCCGTATTTCTGTCTGATAAGTTCGGCAAGATAGCGCTTGCAGCTTTCATAACGGCGAACGGTAATCAGGGCGTAGTCTTTACCGACCAGGGCACGGCATTGGTCATTGTGTTCCTGCATGGTACCGATGAGGGTGCGTACCGCTTCCGGTTCTTTGTCCTGTCCGAAAAATATTTCCTGTAACAGACGTGCCGTTATAGGCTGGTTCTGTTCTTCCAACTCACAAAAAATCTGATGTAATTTGATTCTCGCATTTTCGATATAGGCATTCAGATCACATGACTTGCGGCTTTTGCCTCTGGCGGATTCCTTAGCCTGACTCCAGAGAGACGGGTCAATGCTTTTGCGGATGTTGTTTTCAACTCGCGTACCATCTACAGTGATACGCATACAAACGGATGCTTCTCCATTTTTCAGCAGCTTGGTCTTCTTCAAGAAGAAAAGCACATTGAATGAACTTCTTTTCATTTTCCTACAGTTTTTAGTTTGGACAAAAGTAGGAAACCGACCACGTTTTCTTGATACGCAAAACATTGCAAATCAGTGAGAAAGACTCTAATTCGGTGGAGATTTTTGCTCCACCTTTTATCTCCACCTTTTGCTCCACCTCAAACGGTAATATTTTGCCGTTTTTTGCGTGCCGGGAGAAAACAAAAAATCCCGATTTCGCTTGGAAATCAGGATTTTACTGTCTTTTGCTTTTCTTCAAAGTGGTGCCACCAGGAATCGAACCGGGGACACAAGGATTTTCAGTCCTTTGCTCTACCAACTGAGCTATGGCACCAACTTTTATGTTAGCTATCTGAATTATAGTGCTTTATAGCTATCTAAAATGCTTTTCTTTACTTCTGTTTTCTTCTCGGTTTAACTGTTGGTTTAACTCACAGAGATAAATCGTAAGGTTGGTTATTACTATTTTTAAGTTCTCTATTATGGTGTAAAGTTACGAATAATCTACCAACCGTAGAACTTATTCCTCGTTTTTATTTTGGCTTTCTTCAATGCAGTGATATAACCTTTCACTTTATCACCATTATCATAAAGAAAATCTTTATCCAATTCTTTATATCCTGTTAAATGGGTCAGTCCTATAAGTTTGCAGATTAGCCTGTATTTGCTGATAGTTATTTTCTCTCCGTATTGATTGGTGAAACTCTTTCTTACAGGTGTTTCGTAATCTCTAAAAAAGTATTCAAACATAGTAGCGAAATAGCCAACTAAATAAGTTTGATAGGTTAATGCTTTCTCAAATGGGGTATCTTTATCCAATGCTTTACTAAATAGAGCTTCATTATAGTTTACAGTAATCTTATTTCCATTTGCTTCATCATAATAGCTGTAAACATTAGGAGCGGCTAAAGCATTAAGTTTACTGTAAAAAGCATCTTTCTCTTTATCCTTTTCTTCCTGTGTTCCAAAATTTGTTTTGTAGCCCCTTGAATGAAACTCTCTTGTGGCCTTTACCATATCGTACATTTTATCTACCATAGCTCCTATATAAGCAACGGCAATAGTATCATCCACTATAACTTTCTTCTTCCCTATTTTTAGGGTAATAGTAGCTTCATCTGTAAATTCTGCATGGTTGTCACTGATAGATTTCAATTCGCTCATTATTGTATTGCAGAATGATTCTACTTGGGTATGTGGATAGCTTATCTCTATATTGGGGTTTTCCCATGCTCCTTTTGCACAATGGGTAATAAACAGGATTAGCAAATAGAACTTGTCAGCATCTAAGCCAAATTCTTTCATATTGGTTTGGATTTCCTTATCACTTAAATAGTCGTTATAAGTCAGGAAGTTCAAATCTCCTTTGTTATAATAATATTCAAACTGTTCATCCGCTCTTGTTCCTCCAACGTGCATGATTCCCTGTCTATCTTCATAGACCATAGGACAAAACTTATATGCTACTTTTAGAACGTATTCTAAAATCTCGCTGTTGTCTTTATCGGTATCTAATGTAATCATAAACTCATTGAATGTCAGTTCACTTTGCAAAAATACTGAAAAATAGGGTTGATACTGTCATAAATTCAATGGATAATAAAAGGGTGACAAAATCAGAACAGGGACTATAAAAGTATTTTTTGAAGAAAAATGTCACCTGTTTCTGTAGGAATAGCTTAGATGCTTATTCTTTGTTTTCTATCTGAAAACGAGAGAATAAACTTCAAATGTTTTTCTATTGCGATTCTCCAATATGATTCATAACTATTTTGAATATCCAATCTATAGTTGTATCTTAGCCTTATTAAGGAATAAGGGTTATAACTTCAAAAACGAAATGAGCATGAAAAAAATTATTGATTGGAATTAGAACGCAAATTATCTTCTGACTGAACTAAGGAAGTACACTATCACAGAGGAAACTTACAATTTGACAAATGAGAAATTCATCCGTCAGTACTTTCCTGAATGGCGAAAGAATCAATGCAGGTCAAAAAAGAAGAAAGTGATTAAGAGGAGAAAGTGAACAAAAAAGGCAGCACTGGACAAAATCAATGCTGCCTTAAATCTTTCATATAATATCTCTTTTTAATTGGTTACTTCCAAGTAAGAGATACCCAAGAATCGTCAAAATAAGCTCCTCCTACGGCAGATATTTTAGTGACATATCCGTTGTCGCCAAATTCATAATCGAGATTCCAACTACTGCTATCTCCAGAATCTTGATAGGTTCCGGTCGCGGAAGCTAATAGATTTTTAGGGACTTTGCCAAAATAACCACTATTGGCAAGTAAAGGCAGATAAACATTGTCTGGGAAGATATCTATGAGTATGTCATCCAAGTAAGTAAATCCTTTCTCAGATGGTGTGGAAGTATAGGCGTAAGTCTTTTCTATATAGCCATCGTCTGCTTTAATGAGATTCCCATTTTCCCAAGTGAGATTGGTGGTTTCATCATATTCAACTTCATATATACTAATAAGATACCCCTCTGCGTTATAGGCATATTCAGCTGTTTTTGTATAACCGCCTGATGTGCAAACAGACTTTACTATTTGACCGTTTGCATTGAGAGAGCAAATATCTTCGTGGTAACCATCATCCGTTGTTACCACAATGTTGTCGCTGTTGTATTCGATAGTGCTCAGACTGGATAATTCTCCTGATTCATCATATGCTGCAACCTCACTGATATGCCCTTGTGCATCATAAGAAAATTCCGTGCCACCATCGTCCATATCCCAAGTGACAGAAGCCAGTTTCAAGTTCTCTCCAGATTGGTTGCCGTTTTCATTTTGCTCACTATCATCGTCAGAGCAAGCGGTGAAGTTCACGCATAAAACTACAGCTAATAAAGCCATTCCTAAAAATCTAAATGTTTTCATTGTTGTTAAATTATATGTTAAAATTGGTTGTTTAATGATAGTTCAGAAGCCGAAAATTAGACAATAAAAAAACGTGGACTAATAACTTCGCCTACACTCTCTTAGGTATCGCCAAACACCATGCAGTTATAAACGAGTAAAAGCCCACGCCATAGGCGTGAGCATCAACTTTTACCCTTGACTGCATTCTTTAATTTGGCGATTTTAAGAGAGTCAGAATAAAGCTAACGCTTCTTTATCTTTATGTCTATTGTCCGTAATGTTACATAGGCAATTATTCTTTAATTTTACGATTGCAAAATTACATAAAAGAGCTTGTTTGGGCAAGTAAACTTCTGACTTTAGCACTTTATAGCCGCATAAAGTCTGAAAAGTGGCAGTAGTGGAAAAATCAGCATGGTTGTATATGTAACCCCAACTGCCCTGATTTTTCCACTCTGTCAAGATTCAGAAGCTAAGACAATCGTAAGTATTCAGAAGTTCTTCCTGCCTTAGTCCAAGATACCGTTTCGTAATGGTAACAGAACTATGATTGAAAAGCTCCATCAGCTTGACCAAAGCCAATTCAGAGTTTTCACTGTTCATGTTGTAAACCTGCCTTCCAAATGTCTTTCTAAGGGAATGGCAGCTAAAGTTACCAATATGCAGCCTGTATTTCCTTTTCAGTTCTTTCAGAATGATGTTTATCCTCTGCACTGAATAGACCGTACCCTTTTGGCTTATCAATATAGGGGAGTTCACACCTGTTGGATTGATAGCCTTGTAACACCCCGCAATATGCCTTTGCAGTTGTGGGTTAATGCGGATAGTCCGTTTCTTCTTTGTCTTGCGTTCTATGATGGTAAACTCACTCACATTAAGTATCTGATTCCACCTTAATGCAAGTATGTCACTTATCCGCAATCCAAAGAAACAGCCCAGAGCGATTAGCAAACTCATGTTATAGTTACCGTCCTTGAATAGCTTTCTTATTAGATTCATGGCTTCATCCCATTGCAGGAAATCAGCCGTTGTGTTGCTGTATTTCAAGCCCATAATGTTCATTTTTGAGGGTTAAACAATAAAAGTGAATGTCCGGTGTATGTTCTAATTAGCTAACTAACTGAACATCAACGGAACATTCACTTTGCTAATTAGTGAATCAAACTGTCCCACAACTCAAAACCAATCCAAGCGACCAACAAAGTGATTACAGGATTGATGCAGAGCATGACAATGAAAACCACCAAACAAATGATGGCAACGGATAATTCCTTGTCGTTTTTTCCATTCATAACAATAAGCTGTAATAAACAGGATGGAGAATATCCATTTGCTGAATATCCTCCAATCCTGTAAAGTGAATCAGTCAATAAACCATGAATAACGCTCGTCACCGTGCAAGGCTTCATTTATCCCTGTGGCTATTTCAGTAGCATTATAGGCTCTGTCCAAGAAAGAATCAATGTAGCTACTTTTATTAGCCCCTGTCAGAAGATTATAGAATCTCCACATAGACAGGTCATTTCCAAAGCCGCCAAAATTCTCATCCTGTATGTAAGCCTTTGCCACTGAATTTATTTGCGTGTCAGTAATCAGCAAGCGTGGTATGCTTTTCTGATAACCCTGTGGCAGACTTTGGTACAATCTCATTTTACCAAGAATTTGGCAGAATTGGTGTTCTGTCAGATAGCTGTTTCCAAGTGTCTGCATCAGATGAATGTGTTTGGCTGGATTGTAGGCATGGAACATATCCAATACGGAACGAAACAAATCGCTTGTATTGGAAACTTCCAAGTTGCTCAAATATCCGTCTGTGGAAACACACAGATTGCAGCAAACCAAGTTCTTAAAACCTATAAAGACTTTGAATCTCTCAACCGTTTTCTTGCTGTAAAGATTCATCTGATTATAGGCTCTGACACCGCCTATTGAAAGAGTGAGTTTGTTTCCCTCCACCGTTTCATAAATGGTAGGGACTTCAAAGCAAAACATCATCCGCTCAAAATACTGTGTCTTGTCGCTCTCCAAGAGTTGATTGGCTGGCTTGTGGATAGCTTCGGGGATTCTGCCTTTCACAATGTGGGAAACACGTATTGTAGGCTCATCAACCTTTTCACCGCTAAAGAATGAGTTTGCAGCATCCCAAACCGTTTCAATAAAGGCGTTGTGAGAAATGGTAAGCTCATTATCCTTACTGAAAACGGGAACGATGCAGTCACTCCCTAAATGCTGCAAATCAATCTCCATAGTGTTAGCCTCTATGAAGTGATTCACTTTCTGGACTTTGGTAGTTTCCTCTGTTATAACCGTTGCTTCCTCTGCATAACGGTTTAACCCACTACTTCTTTTCTGTGCCATATTTGGCAATAAAATCAAATTTTCCATACTTTAGAAATTTAATTGGTGAATGATTTTTGTTAGTTATCACTTTTTTGTTCAATAGTGGTGGGGGGACTAAAGGGGAGTGAAATCCCATATAGATGAAACTCTCAATTTTTGAAGTATGGAGTTTTTATAAGGCAGGGGGCTTTGTATGTGAGGTATATGTATCTAATCTTGTGTGGCTCTATTTATGGACAAATCGGTTGGTAAAAATTTGAGCTTATAAGTGGTTCTATTCAATAGCACACGGTTAAAGGTGATTTTTGTATTCGGCTATTGTGCTTGGATAGGAAACGTTCATTCTTGGATTCTCGGAAACAGGAGAAATGTATCGGACAGGTATGCGCACATATAAGCGAAAAAATAGAGGGCGCTTGTTGTGGCATCCTCTATTTCCGACTTCATGTAAGTATTAAGCTCTGTTCCCCTCAAAAGGTGACAAAATCTGAACCGGGACTATAAAAAGATTTTCTTTCAAAAAATGTCACCCCATTTCAAAATCTGCACTCTATGAGGTAATATCCTCTCCCTTTCTTGGTTCTCTGCTCTGTTGCTATGAAATAATCATTGATGGTGTGTGAGGTGATGGCTTTGGGGGGCGTGATGTGCAGAGCGTCAAATATGCGCTGTATTTCCGATTTGATGTAAGCCCCACTGTACCATTTCCCAGCTTGGAATAAGTTTTTAATCAGTTGGATAACCTCTGTTCCTGTACTTTTCTCATTGTGTTTGGTCAGTATAATAGCTTCCTTTATCTTTCGGTAGGAATAATGCAGGCTCTCAATTTTTGCTTTTCCTATTGTGTCGTATGCTTCTACAATGAAAGAATCAGCTTGGGACAACTCCCTTTTGAACTCCCGCTCCATTTCTGTGGTGCATTCCCCCAACATTTCCAACTGCTCAACTATCTGCTTGCGCTTCTCTTTGAGGGACAAGGACTTGTTTACCCGCTTCAACCTCTCACAGTCGCCCAGCTTATAAGAAAAGTCATTTCGGTGTATGCGGAAAGAATCGCATTGTGAGTAGGCTTCTACTAAAGTCTTGGGGCTGTGGTAGGATGATTTCAACAGTTCCTCATCCATGTAGTTGTCAATGGCAAAGAAATTCTTGTTCCCGTGCATATCCAGCATCCTGTTGAATGGCAGACAATCCAATGCAGCCCTGTATGCTTCCTTAGCCGCCCTGTTGGGTGCGCTGCTGTAAAATGTTCGCATATTGTTATATATTCCTTCCGAACAGTCTATGAATCCCTTGATTTCCTCTTTGCTCTTGATGGGAAGATTATGGTTGGTATTGGCTATGTGGTAAATGACAGACACCCCGTTTCTGAATCTTCCCACTATCTGTATGGCATCCGTATAAGGGTCTATCATGGTAAATTCAGCCATGTAACAGTCGGTGAGCATGAGAACTGCGGGGGCTTCCTCCAACTCAATATCCAAAGCATTGTAGAATCTGCTTGTGAGCCAGTTGTACTTCTTCATCTTCTTTATCTCCCATTGCTCGGAAGCGTTTTTGAATTTCAATTTTTTCAGCTTGTCCACGCTCTTGGGGGAACAGAACATCGCAGATTCCTCCAACACTCCCAACTGTTTCATCAGCGCATAGATGGTATCGGTGGAATTGCAGAAGATGAATATGTTGCTATCGGTAATTCTGCCCAATGTTTCCCTCATGGTAGGAAGCACATTGTTGGTAACAAACAGGTTTATGTCCTTTGCATAGTCAAAAGCCGGGTGGATGGTGATGGTTTGGAACTGCTGTTCTTCAAAACGCGAGTCTGTGAAACGGAGGGGAGTGGCTGACACCAATGCCTTACGCTCGCATTCAAAGAAGAAGTCCATAGGCAGGATAATGTTCGTCCTGTAATCCACATCCTTTACTATCTTGTGGCATTCATCGAACAAAAGAAAGCATTCATATCGCATATCCATTTCCAGAGCCTCAAAGGCATCCTGCACCTTGCGGAAACTTTCAGGAGTGGTGAGAATCTTGATATGCTTCTCCTTCTTGACGCTCTTTTCCATGTAGGCTATAATCTTGTCTGTATAGACACCCTCATAAACTCCAAACAGGTTGTCTTTGCTGTGCTTCGGGTCGCTGCATTTCCCAACGATTACGGGCTTGTTAGGCTCAATGATAACAGAGTTCCGTTTGGCTTTCAGTTCTCCATAGGTAGCCCCCAATCCTGTCAGCTTCTTGTAGAGGATGGTATTGGTGGGTATTTCGGGAAGAATCTCGGTCAGATATTTTACTTTACCATTTACTCTATTGATAGTCAATTCTCTATTTTTCATAATTCAATAGGTTTAAATGAAGTGGGGAATGTTTCACCCCACCTCATGTTTGTTAATAATCAGATGGCTTGCTTATTCTCACGCAGATAATCAAGGAGTTCACTCGTCCGTTCCACACGGAAGAATAACTTACCCTTGAAAAACGGGATGTTTGCACTCACATATCCGTTTGCCTCTCGGAACAGGGGGACATATTGTATCTTCCTGCCGCTTTCCACAAACTGTCTGAACAGATTCAGTTGGAAACCCTTTGGGTCATTGACCGTTTCGGTTTGCATCGGGTCTGCATCGAAGTCGGAAACTTCACCTTTGACAAGATACTTCATCAGCCCTGTAAACGCTTGGTCTTTCAAAATGTACTTGAATCCTGCCACGTTAGCTGATTCTATCCATGCGCAGGGGTAGCCCTGCTTGTCTGCATAGAACTTGACGTTAATCACTTCCTTGCGGCTCATCATTTCCTGCAAGGTTTGGTATGCGCCCTTATTATCGTAGGCGTTTGTTGAGCTTAACAGCTCGTCAATGTTCAGATTAAACATATTCAATAGATGTTTAAAGTTGTCCTCTCTTTACCTGTGGAGGTGATTACAGGTAACCTGATAATGGTGCGCACCGTTTATCTTTGGATTACGCTGCAAAGGTATGATGAAGCCGAAAGCTATTCCGTAAACAAAAAACAGGTGGTTTTCATTTTACGGACTTGATAAGGTTGATTATCAACATGATAAAAAGAAAGCCCCACTCTTGTATTATTCAGAATGGGGCTGTTTCCCGGTTAAAGGAGATTCTTCATGGCATTGTTTATCTGTTCATTATCAAAGCTGTCAAGGTAGATTTGGGTCACTCTTTCAGAACTATGTCCCATGATTTCACGGATAACAGCCGTAGAAACTCCCGCTTTCTTCATCACGGTAGCTTGGCTGTGCCTTGCAACGTATGTCGTGAGGGGAATAGGCAGGTTCAGTTCTTCGCTTATCTCTTTCAGCCGCTTGTTTACTTTGGTGATTACCTTGTGTATTCTGTTGGCTTTCTGTATTTCCGTTTCGTGGAAGTCAGAGAGGATAGGGAACAAGTACGGACTTTCCTTGCTGTGGTACTTCTTTATAAGTTCCATTGCTTGTGGTTGCAAGGGTATCTTTATCAACTTGCCTGTCTTGTGCCTTTTGTAGATTAGCTTATCCTCCACAATGTTTGCTTGGGTGAGGTTGGCTATATCCGTGAAATTGATTCCACCACAATAATAGGTGAATGCAAAGATGTCAATAGGGAATCTTATGTAACGGTTAGTGGACTTATAGGCTAAAATCCGTTCTATGTCCTGTTTGGATAGAGAGCGTTTTACCGTTTCTTCCTGCAAGTGAGACACCTTGTATTTCTTGAAAGGGTAGTTTTCTGTTTTGACTAAATTCTGTTCGATAGCCAAATTATAGACGGCTCGCAAAGTTCTGAAACGTATTCCTATGGTGTTCTCTGCAAGTCCTTGTTTGCGCAGCCATGTCTCATATCTCCTTAGAAAAGGGATGTCTATGTCTGAAAACAGGATGTCAAGGTGCTTGTTGAACATCAAAAGGGAGTTATAGACTTGTTTCACTGAAAGCATATAACCACGCCTGCCCTCGTCTTTCAAACGTTCTATTTGCTCGCAGAACAAGTCGTTTACTGTTCTTGGTTTAACTCGCTGGCTGCTTTCTTCAATTAAAATGCTTGCTGTGAAGTCTTTACGTTCTGATTTCAGTTTAACTATCTCCTCTGAAAGCTCGCTTGCCTTGTCAGCTATAATTTTGCTAAGGTACTCATAGTTAGGGCTATTTGGTTTCAAAGCATTCTTCTCAAAGTTCCAAAATTTCGGATTGACTGAAACGCCCAAACTCTTGTACTTCTTCTTTCCGTCTTTGCAGACACGAATCATCAGAGGGTGTTCTCCATTTGAGAGAGTTTTTGACTTGTAACACACGATGTTAGCTGTAACATTCATACGGTTTACTTGGTTTAACTCTCGGTTTAACTCTCGGTTTAACTCTGCGGCTAAAATCAAGTCAAATCATAGGGGAAACGGAGGATATATAAAGAAAAAAAGCAGTCATCTAATTTAGATAACTGCCTGATAATCAACTTCTTCAAAGTGGTGCCACCAGGAATCGAACCGGGGACACAAGGATTTTCAGTCCTTTGCTCTACCAACTGAGCTATGGCACCTTTCCGTTTGTTTTCGGGTGCAAAGATAAGGACTTTGTATGAATTGACAAACGAAATTCGTGATTTTTTTATTATTTGCGGCGGATTTGCTTATTTGAGTGGATTCCAACCTTGGGCTTTGAGGGTGAATTCCTGGCCGTCGCGGGCGATGAGCGAGCAGCCTAGGTTTTCTTTGGTGATGTAGCCGATGACTTTCACGTCCTTAATAGCGGAGACGCGGTCGTGCTCAGTGAGGGGAACGGTGAAGAGGAGTTCGTAGTCTTCGCCACCGTTGAGGGCGCAGGTCGTGACGTTCATGTTGAACTCTTCGGCGGTCACGGCGGTTTGGTAGTCGAGGGGGATGCGTTCTTCATAGATGCGGCAGCCTACGTGGCTTTGGGTGCAGATGTGCAGCATCTCAGAGGAGAGGCCGTCGCTGATGTCCATCATGGCTGTTGGGCGTATGCCTGCCTCGCGCAGGGCGGTGATGATGTCGCGCCGGGCTTCTGGCTTGAGCTGGCGTTCGAGCAGGTATTCCCGGCCGCTGAAATCGGGTTGCGCCGCTGTCTTGTTGTCTGTCTGATGGGCGAAGACGGCTTTTTCGCGTTCTAATAATTGCAGGCCCATGTAGGCGGCGCCGAGGTCGCCGCTGACGCAGATGAGATCCGTGTCGTGTGCTCCGTTGCGGTAGACGATGTGATCCTTTTCCGCATCACCTATGCAGGTCATGCTGATAGCCAGTCCGGTGAGTGACGATGTGGTGTCGCCGCCCACGATGTCTACGTTGTGCTGTTCGCAGGCCAGCCGGATGCCGGCGTAGAGGGCTTCGAGGTCTTCGACCGCGAAACGTTTGCTGACGGCGAGGTTGACGACGAGCTGGCGAGGAGTGCCGTTCATGGCGTAGATGTCGGAGAAGTTCACCATTGCCGCCTTGTAACCGAGGTGTTTGAGCGGCGTGTAGATGAGGTCGAAGTGGACGCCTTCCATGAGCATGTCGCTGGTGACAAGGACGGAACTGTCGGGGTATGCGAGGACGGCGCAGTCGTCGCCGATGCCGTATCGCGTGCTTTTTTGGGTGAGCGGAAGGTTTTCGGTGAGGTGTCGGATGAGGCCGAACTCGCCGAGGGTCGATATTTCGGTACGTTTCATAGGTCTGTTTGCTGGTTTTGAGTGATATATGGCGGAAGGCCTCTGCACGCGACGGCTGGGCGTAAGTCTTGATGTACTGACAGATTTTTCTATCATACTGACCGTTTTTCCTGTCGCACGGACAGGTTTGAACGGTGCAGTGATGGTCGGAAGGTGCATGCTTACGCCAGCAGGAAACGGCGTAAGGCGTCGACGGTGTCTACGATATCCGTTGCTCCGGCCTGCATAAGTTCTTCCCGGTTGCCGTATCCGTAGGTGACGCCGAGCGAGGGAAGGCCGGCTTGGCATGCCCCTTCGATGTCGTGGCGGCGGTCGCCGACCATGACTGCCCGGTCTGTCGGGCAGACGCCTTGCCTCTTGATGAGGTGGCGGATGACGTCGGCCTTCGTCGGGCGACGGTGGCGTGGCGTGTCGCCGGCGATGAAGTCGAAATAGGGCGTCAAGTGAAAGTGGGTCAGAATGCGTCGGGCCGACTGCTCACCTTTTGACGTGGCCACGTAGAGGTGGACGCCTTGTCTGTGCAGGTCCTGGATCAGGGAGGGGATGCCGGGATAAACGGAATTCTCGGCCCATCCGCGGTCAAGGAAGTAGTGCCGGTAGTGGCGCGAGGCAAGGCGGCTTTGATTCTCATCGAAGTGGTAGATCGATTGGAACGATTCCATCAGCGGTGGCCCGATGAATGGTGTGAGCGTGTCGTAGTTGTCCACGTGTATGCCGAATTGTCTCAATGCATAAGCCACAGATCGTGTGATGCCGACGCGGGAATCGGTCAGGGTGCCGTCGAGGTCGAACAGGACGTGGGTGTATCGTGGCATGGCGGTCAGTGCTTGCAGGCTTTTTCGAAACAGCGCCGGCAAAGCGGCTCGTATTCATTTTTCTCGCCAAGAAGCACGCGGCTCTCGCCCGGAACCGTGCGGTGTGACACGTAGGCCAAGTCTCCGCACCGCACGCAGATGGCATGTACTTTGGTCACCTCCTCGGCAATGGCGCACAAGGCGGGCATAGGGCCGAATGGCTGGCCTTTGAAGTCCATGTCCAGTCCTGCCACGACTACGCGGATGCCCCGTGACGCCAGTTCGCTGCACACTTGTGGCAGGCGGTCGTCGAAAAACTGTGCTTCGTCAATGCCGACCACTTCCACATCGTGCCCGATTTCCAGCAGTTCGGATGAATCTTTTACCGGGTTGGACGAGATGGAGTTGCAGTCGTGCGAGACAACGGCGTCGTGGGCGTAGCGTACGTCGATGGCCGGTTTGAAAATGCGGATGCGTTGTTTGGCAAACTGCGCCCGTCGTAAGCGGCGGATGAGCTCTTCTGTCTTGCCTGAGAACATGGAGCCGCAAATCACCTCAATGCGTCCGCGTCGGTGTGTCTCTTGCGTGTTGTCTTCCGAATAAATTTCCATTCGATGGTGCCTGTTTTGTCGGTGAGCCGGTTCGTGTGCTGGTCTATTTGAGGCATTCGATGGTGTAGCCTCCGTGCCAAGTCTTGCCCGGAAGGGCTTTGTTGACGTAAGGACGCTGCGTGAACGGACCGAAGAAGTGCTGTGTGTCGCACAGTCCGAACCAAGGCTCGAAACATACGAAGGATGCGCCGTGTTTGTCTGGTTGCCAGATGAGCATGGCTGGCGCGTCGCTCCATAGCCTGACGGCGGGTTGGCGGTATTTGTCGTGCAGCGTGATGGCTTTGATCTGGTGCTTGTCGAAGATGAGGGCGTCGTGGGCGAAGAGGCCGTCTTTCAAGGGAAGCAGGTTCTCTTCGAGCATGGGCATTTCGAGGGGATCTGGCTCGGTGCAGCCTTGTTCGCCGGCGCGCAATAGCCGCCATGGAGCGCCTTCGAAAGAGAGGTAGCCATGCACGTTGTCGTTCGCTTTGTAGTCGAGGAGGTTCAGACCGGGGTGGCCGCCGATTTGGAAAGGCATGGTGTCGATGCTGCAGTTCTCGACGTGGAAGTCAACCCGGACTTTGTTCCCGTCGAGCGTATAGACAATCTCGAGATTAAAGTCGAATGGGAACATTTTCAGTTCTTCCGGTGTGCTCGAGAATACGTAGCGGAGCGATGTGTCGGTGTGTTCGGCAAGGTTGAAGCTGCGGTCTTGCATGAAGCCGTGCTTGGGGATGCTGTATTCGCAGCCGTTGAATTCCGTACGGTTGTTCCACATGCGTCCGGTGATGGGGAACAGCAGTGGCGAACGTTTTCCCCAAAATTGCGGGTCGCCCTGCCAAAGGCATTCACGGCCTGTTGAAAGATTGGTCAGGCTTTGCATTTCTGCACCTCGGCACGAGGCTTTTAAGCTGAGATACTGATTCTTAATCTCTTCCATGTGCTTGTGCTTTTTGTGGTTCTATGGGTGAAGGTATGGGAGGTCGTTGTAAAAATTATGAGGTGATTCGATGTCTGGCATTAGCTGGCGGGTGTTTCCCGCTCTATCTTGACGCCTACGCTGGCGACTCCGGGGAGCATTTCACGCTGCATGATGTGGCGGATAACGATGTGACCGTGTTGTCCTGCGGCGAGCCGCAATCTATCCAGAGGGAATGTGTATTGCAAGTGGCTGATGCCTGCTCCCGTGATGTCACCGTTGGGGGTGGCCAGTTGGCAGCAGAGTGTGTCGCAGCTCACCATTTTCGGCTTTTCCCAGTGTTGTTCGACCCTGAGGTAGAGCGCTTGGTAAGGGAAACTGCTCGTTGTGCGGAGGTCGATACTGAGGGTGTAGTTCCCGTCGCGTTGGAGACTGTCGATGACGAACATGACAGTGTCGAAGGGTTCCCATCCGTCGGCCGCGATGGAGCGTTGGGTGTAGACGGCAATCCGTTTCTCGCAGGCTGTGACTGACAGCAGGAGAAGGAGGGTGGCCGAGAGTCCGGTTGCCAAGCGTCTGGCGGATGTGAGATAGCGTGTCATGCGTGTGGAGCCTCGTTCCCGGTATTGTTGTCTCTTCGCCGGTTATTGCCGCGGTTGCCGCCACGCTTTTGCGGCCGGTCGATGTTGGGATGCCTGCCGTTGTTCTCTTGCAGGACATTGCTTGTGCTTTGTATGGCTGCGTTTGCGGACTTTTTTCCCTCTGTCCGCTTTTTCTTGTTCTTGCGTTTCTTGTTTTTGTCAAAGCGGGTGAGGCTTTCTTGTTCTACCAAGTCGATTGGCCGTGTCGGCTCGCTGTTGCCCGCGATGTCCAGTCTGTCGGGCTTTTCGCCGTTCTTGTTTTGTTGGATGACGGCGAACGCTCGTTCTGCCGTTATTGTCACAAGGTTGGCGGCAAGCCGTTTGTCGGTGCTGTAAGTGATTTGGTTGGCCAGGGCGTCGGCTTTGAAATAATAATACGTACTGTCTTTTGTTTCGAGCTGTATTTCTCGGCTTGGCAGCTTCTTTACGGCTTCGATGTAGGTGTCAGCTTCGTAGTTCAGGCAGCATTTCAATTTGGCGCATTGTCCAGTCAGTTTTTGCGGATTGAGTGAAATGTCCTGATAGCGGGCGACGTTGGTCGATACGGAGACGAAGTTTTTCATCCACGTAGCGCAACAGAGTTCGCGGCCGCAGGGACCAATGCCGCCGATGCGGCCGGCTTCCTGGCGGGCGCCGATTTGCTTCATTTCGATACGTACATGGAATGCTTCGGCCAGTACCTTAATGAGTTTCCGGAAGTCCACACGGGCGTCGGCAATGTAGTAAAAGATAGCCTTGTTGCCGTCACCTTGATATTCTACGTCGCCGATTTTCATGTCCAAACCCAGCTCATTGGCGATTTGTCGGGAGCGTATCATCGTGTCGTGTTCCCGCGCTTTCGCTTCTTCGTACTTTTCGAGGTCAACGGGCTTGGCGATGCGATAGATGCGGCGTATTTCCGTGTTGCCTTTCAGGTTGGCCTTCCGCATTTGCAGGGGAACGAGGCTTCCGGTGAGGGTGACGACGCCAATGTCGTGTCCCGGGCTGGCTTCGACAGCAACGATATCTCCTTTTTCCAAGGGGAGGTGGTTGTCGTTGTGGTAATATCCTTTGCGCGTATTCTTGAATTGGACTTCCACGAGGTCGGTTGTCTCGTTGTTGCCGGGGACGTCGGCCATGTAGTCGAATGTGTTGAGTTGCTTATCTTGGCGTCCGCAGCCTCGGGCGCAGATGCCGCGTAGCTGGTCGTTGGTTTTATAGTCGTTCATCGTTTGGAAGTTTTAGGAATGAGTAGGACGATCATTTGTAGGGCAAAGTCGAAGAATACCATCCTCGGATTCACGTTTTGTTCAATGTCGCGGCTGGCGTCCGATAACTCGTCCATGATGCCGATGACGTTTTGCTCGTTGACGAAGCGGGCGAACCGTATGGCGAAATCGGCTTCCTTTGCGCCCATATAGTTGATTTGGGGCAGTTTGAAGTTGTAGACGAAATTTTCGCGGATGAGCCGCTGGCAATAGTCGAGGAAACTCTTCTGGCGTTCACGGCCCCATGAGGCCACTTGTTCGCTCCACTCGAACATGTCCTTTACTTTACGTTGGTAGCTCAGCCGCATGAGCAGTACGAACATGTCGAAGAAGAGGTCTGCATCCTCGTTCACGCGGAGCATCGACTGGGCCGTGGCGTAGCTGCCGCCGGAGAGACGGGCAATGCCCCTTGCAGTCCGTTCTTCGAGGGCGTTGTCGCGCATGAGCGCCTGTGTAAGCTCTTCTTCGTTGAGCGGTTTGAAGTCGATGCGCTGCGTGCGGCTGACGATGGTGCCCAACAGCTGTTCCGGTCGCTCGCTTACGAGGATGATAACGGTGTCGCCGGGAGGTTCTTCGAGTAGCTTGAGCAACTTGTTGGCAGTGGCGATATTCATCAGCTCAGGTTGCCAGATAATCATCACTTTGTATCCGCCTTGGCTCGATTTGAGGCTGAGCTTGCGCAGAATGGCGTTGCTTTCTTCAACATAGATCTGTGCCTGCTGGTTCTGTGTCTCCATGCGTTCGAGCCATGTCTCTCGGGCGAAGTAGGGCGATTCTTTCATGAGCGTGCGCCATTCGTCGAGGTACATGTCGCTCACCGGAGCGCTCTTGCCGCTTTTGCCTTTGATGACAGGGAATACGAAATGCAGATCGGGGTGTGCGAGGTTCGCTGTCATGTGGCAGGCCGGGCAGGTGCCGCAGGAGTCGCCCTCCGTTGGGTGCTGGCAGAGCAGCAGGCTGGCCAAGGCCCAGGCAGAAGCCAGTTTCCCGCTTCCTTCTGGCCCGCAGAAGAGCAGGGCATGGGGGACGCGTCCTTCGGCTGCCTGCTGGCGGAGCCGGCGGGTGGCATCCTCTTGTCCGATGACTTGGCTGAACTTCATGGCGTGCTTTTGTGAAAGGAGGTCAGTATATGGCGCGAGCTATTTCCGCAATGCTGTCAACCGCTGAGACTGTGTAGAAATGAAGGCTCGGTACGCCTGCTTTCATCAACTCGCGGCACTGTGCGATGGTCCATTCTCTTCCGACTTGTGCCACCTCTTCGTCGGTTTTGCATTTGAGCGCTTCGTTCACCAATGGTTCCGGCAGGTCGCAGTGGAAAACTTTGGGCACCACCGTTAGCTGGGACCGTTTTGTCAGGGGCTTGATGCCCGGGATGATGGGCACTGTGATGCCGGCCTGGCGGGCGGCGGCGACAAAGGCGAAGTATTTTGTATTGTCGTAGAAGAGTTGCGTGACGCTGTATTCGGCACCTGCGTCCACTTTCTGTTTGAACCAGTGGAGGTCGGTACCCATGTTGGGGGCTTCCTCGTGCTTTTCGGGATAGCAGGCCACGCCGTAGCTGAACGGTTCGCCTGGCACCTTGATGGGTGTGCCGTCGTCGAAGAAGCCTGCGTTGAACCGGTTGATCTGCGCTTGCAGTTCGGTCGTGTGTGCGTAGCCTCCGGGCGTCGGCTTAAAGCTGGCGTCGTCGCGGGCCTTGTCGCCGCGCAGCAGGAGCAGGTTGCTGATGCCGAGGAATTGCAGATCGAGGAGTACGTATTCCGTCTCTTCGCGTGTGAAACCGCTACACAGGATGTGCGGGACGACGGGGATGCCGTATTTCTGCTGGATGGCGGCTGCCACGGCTACTGTGCCGGGACGCCGGCGCAGCCGTGATCGTTGCATCAGGCCGTCGCCGAGGTCCTTGTAGACGTATTCGGAGCGGTGGGTGGTAATGTTGATATAGCTGGGGGCAAACTCGCGCAATTTGTCGATGGTGCGCGTCAGCGTCCCGATGCCCGTGCCTTTCAGGGGCGGGAGCACCTCGAACGAGAAAGCCGTGCGGTCGTTTGCCGCAATGAGTTCCGTGATCTTCATGTCTGTGGTGGCCTTTCGTGGGCCTACTTATGGAATATGCAAAGGTAAGGAAAAAATGTGAAGTGCCAAGCGCGAAAATCCGCAAATGCTAGGCGTAGCCTTTCCCGGCCTGCCGGTGGTTCCGGTCAGCCGTCCGGAATCATCTGTCAGCCGGATAGGAATACCGGTCAGCCGTCTTGTCACGATGTTCGGTGCGGCCGGGAATACAGGTCGGCCGGCGGGCGCTCGGGCAACCGATAAGCACAGGCGCACCGCAGTACGGAAGTTTCTTCCCCTGCGGTGCGCCTGTGCTTATGGATATCTGTGAATTCCGGTTGCTGTGTCAGGCCTCGACAAGGCGCTTGTAGCGCAGGGCGTAAGCACCGATGGCCACGAAGCAGATTAAGGGGATGATGAAGCCGTCGGCCATCGAGGCGCTGCGGTCGGCAATGAAACCCATGGTGACGGGGGCGATGGCTCCGCCCACGATGCTCATGATGAGCAGCGAACTGCCGCGTTTGGTGTGGGCGCCGAGGCCTCGCAGGGCGAGGGAGAAAATCGTCGGGAACATGATGCTCTCGAACAGGTAGCAGGCGAACAGGGCGCCGATCGACGTCCAACCGAAGTCGCCACATACCAGCGCCATCGTCAGGGCGGCTCCCACGGCGAAGATGAGGAGCAACCGCTCGGGCCGTACGTAGTTCATCACCCAGCTGCCGCCCATGCGGCCGAGCACGAAGAGCCCCATGCCGCCGAATGAAAGGGCAAGAGCTGCCGTACGGTCACCGATGCCGATGCCGGCTTCGGTGACATAGTTGATGAAGAAGCTGTTGATGCCGGTCTGTGCCGCCACATAGAGGAACAAGACGGCGACGCCCCACGTGAAGTTGCGGTGCTGGCGCAAAGGACGGGCGGCGCGTTCGTCGGTCGTGTCGTCTTTGATTTCGGGCAGGCGGACGCGGCTGAACACGGCGGCCACGACCAAAACGACGGCGCCGATGATGGTATAGGGCAGGGCAATCTGACTGGCGTCCTCGCCGAAGATGAGCAGGCCGCCGACGAGTGGGCCTACGATCCAGCCAAGGCCGTTGAACGATTGGGCGAGGTTGATGCGCCGTTCGGCTGCCGAAGGCGTACCCAATACGGTGACGTAGGGATTGGCCGAGGTTTCGAGGCACGTCAGTCCGCAGCCGATGACGAAGAGAGAGAAAAGGAAAAACGGGAAACTGTTGATATGGCTGCCGGGAATGAAGAGCAGGGCGCCGATGCCGTAGAGCACGAGCCCCGTCAGCACGCCGGCGCGGTAGCCATAGTGCGAGATGAGGCGCCCGGCTGGCAGGGCCATTAGAAAGTAGCCTCCGTAAACCACGGCTTGGACCAAGGCCGATTCGGCACGGCCAATCTCGAACGTGTCTTGGAAGTGCTTGTTCAGGACGTCGAGGATGCTGTGGGCGAAGCCCCATAGGAAGAAAAGGGTAGTGACGAGCGCGAACGGAATGAGGTAGTTCCGTCCGTCGCTCGTCGAGAATATGGAAATTTTCTTTGTTTTCATGTTTGTAATTGAGTAGTTGGTCGTTCTGCCAATGCGCCGGTTAACTCCGGCTTACTTGCAGGCCCGTCTGAGAGAGGCTCATGTTGACAAAGCGTGCCGACGGTGTGAGCGGGTTCTCGCGCAGCAGTTGGCGGATGCGGGTTGCGGCCTCCGGGTCCTTGGCTACGATGTAGAGGTAGCCGCCACCACCCGCGCCGGGCAGCTTGTAGCCGAGCGCGAGGTCGTCCACCATCTGGCAGAGGCGTTCGACGGCCGGCGGGTTGGTGCCCGCGTCGAGGCGTTTGTTCTGCTCCCATGTCTGGCGGACGAGGCGGCCGAACTCGGCGAAATCGCCTTTCTGCATGGCGTCGTGCAGGGCCAGCGCGTGGTGCTTCATGGCGTCGAGCTGAGCCAGGTGCGCACTACTGTTCAAGAACATGCCACGCACGATTTCGGCAAGGATTTTCTTGGCCGTACGGGTCAGCCCGGTGTAATAGAGGAGATGGCAGGGGCGGTAGTCTTCGGCGGTGAACAAGGTTTCGGGCAGCCAGCGCACGATGGGCGTCTGGTCGAATCCTCGTCCTGTCTGCAACAGTTTGACGCCGTTCAGGATGCCGCCATACTGGTCTTGCCAGCCTCCGCCCGTCGTCAGAAGTTGTTCGAGCACCAATGTGCGGTTGCCGATCTGCATCTTGTCCCACCCGAGGCCGCAGAAGTCGGACAGGGCTCCCAGCACGGTGCTTGCGAGTATGGAACTGGTGCCCAGCCCCGAACCGGCAGGAATGGCGGAAAGCAAGGTGATTTCGATGCCGCAGCCGAAAGCTTCAAGTTGCGCTTCGAGCGAAGGATAGCGTTCGGCTGAGAAATTCGGCGCAAAGCCGGCAAGTGAAAGCGCGGCCTTGGGTATGGAGAACGGCGAGCCCACTTTGTTGTAGTGGGTCAGTTCTTCGTAAGTCGTAATGCGCTCCATGGCGCCCAAATCGATTGACCGGCAGATTACTGCACGGTCTTTCGACGGCTTGACATAGACTTGGAGTGGTGGCTGTCCGTTCAGCTCGATGGCGAGGTTGACGACGTTGCCGCCGGTGGAGAGACTGTAAGGCGGGGTGTCTGTCCAGCCACCTGCGAGGTCGATGCGTACCGGGCAGCGGCTCCACACGATTTGGTCGTGACAGACGCTGAGACGCGGTGACTTCCCTTCGCGGTTGACGGTGGCAGTCAGGCCTTCACGGAGCAGGCTGAAAGCCTTTTCTGCTTCGGTCGAGTCTTCTTCGCCGCGCAGGCGGAGGCATTCGGCGCGGAACATTGCGTCGCGCATTTGCAGCATCAGCGAGGCCTCTCCGGGTAAGGGCTCGGGCAGGTCAAGTCCGTAGGCGGCATAAAGGGCAGCCGTGTGTTTCAGGTCTACCTGATAGAAAACGCTTTTGGCGTAGTTGTTGGCCAGTTGGGCGAGGTTGTCGCGCAAGAAACCGTGACGCTGGGCCACGAGGCGGCTCAGGTTCGCCTCGTTCGAGAGACCGTCGGCCGAGAGGCGGCGCAGGCGACGCCAGATGGCGGCGAGGCTGTTGTCCGTGGGGTGCTCGTCGAGCATCCAGGCCAGCAGGCGTCCTGCCAAGGCCATGTCGGCCGTTGTGGGGAAGAGAGGGGCGGCCTGAATGTCGGTGGCGTCGTCAAGGTCGGCGGCGTTCAGTCCGTGTGCGGTCATCCACGACGGGAGCGGCTGACCGATAAACGTGGTGGTGTCGGCATCGGGTGCGCCGCGGAAAGCGTCGTTGAAACCGTACGGGCGGAGGGCTATGTCACGTTCACCGACCGGCACGATGTCTACGCATTGGCCGGGGGTGAGGCATACTTTCCAATCGTTCCGAGGAACACCTGTGACGATGTTGCGACTTGTCAGCGTCCACGTGGCAGGCAGGTGGGCATTCTCTACCCATATCTCGGTCTGTTCGTTGCCGAAGCGGAACGCGATGTCGGCGTTCTGTGTGAACACGGACGACTGCCGTTTAATTTCTTTTTGGATGATGAAGCGCTGGTCCTTGACTAAGTTTTGCAAGGCCGTTGTCGAGGAAATCAGTTCGTGGCTCGTGCCGAAGTGATAGAACTCACCGCCGGGCAGGTCGACGATGGCAACGCTCAGGTCGGCCAGCCGCTCGTCCGGGGCAGAGGGGTGAAGGCCGAGGGCGCAGCCAAAAGCGGAATAGAGGTCATAGTTGATGAACTCACCTCTGTCTATGGAGCACTGGTGCAGGCGTTCGACGGCACGGTCGCTGAGCACCCACACACCAATGTCCATAAGGAAGAAGTGTGTTGTAGTGAGACGGCTGAGCGTTTCGGTCGATGGCTTTTGCAGCATGTAGTCGAGCTCGCCCGGCGTGCGGCGGTCCATGAAGAAAACGCCGTGGTTGCGGGCCAGTTCTGGCTCTGCCCAAAGTCCGTAGCAGACGATGTCGGCTTGGGGTAAGGGAGCGATTTCGCCCACGGTGCGGATGAAGACGTCGCCGCTGGCTATGAGCGTGTTGAGTCCCTCTGGAGCGTTTTTGAGAATGCGTTCGTAGAGCGGGAGTTGGAGCGAGAGCAGCGTCTGGTCTATCTGCTGGCCGCGGGCCCACCGGAAGACAGGCACGGGGGTGAGTACCTTACCGCTTGGAGCGTAGGCGGGCAGACGGCGGCTCTGTCCGCCGGCATGGAGGAGGATACGCTTTTCCCGGCCGAGCCAGGATGCGAAATCTTCGGTCGGGGCCTCAGCATGACGGCAGGCTTCGAGTAGCCAAGTCGTTCCACCGCCCGAGCCGAGTTTTTTTCCGACAGGATCGGACGTGCAGAACCATTCTCCGGGCGCAGTGCCCGTGATGTCGTTGAAGTGCTGTACGAGGTTGGGCGGTAGCGATAGGAGTTTTTTCATATAGTCATGTGTTGTGGGATGGTTATTCGAAATAAAATGAAAGGACGACCATGTTTGCCGTGGCTTTGTCCACGCTTTCCGTGAAGATGAGGAGATTGCGGTCTGTCAGGTCGTTGCGGTTCTTTTGCAGGATGTTGGAAAGCCCGAAACAGAATTTGAGTTCCGGAATCAACTTGAAGAACGGTAGGTAGAGGTCGCAGCCCAAGCCTACTTCTACGAAAAGATTGAGCGGCTTGGTGAGCAGCCGTTCTTGTTTCTTTTTCATCAAGTCGTACATGGGAGCTACGCCGGCTACGACGTAGGGGCGATAGTTGTTGAAACGAGGCGCAGAGACTTTCAGGTGGACCGGAACGCCGATGTACGTGGACTTCATGTTTTGCGTTTCGGTCGTGCCGCTTGTCCGGTCGAGGAACGTGATGTGCTTTGTTCCGAAATAGAGCGATGGTATAGCGCGTATGGCGAGATAGTCTGTCAGTTTCCATTCGCCGAGCACTCCGACGTTGAAACCGATGCCGTGGTTGTCGTTCTCAGCCATCCACTGCCGGCCTGTGGCCGGGTCGATGTATCCGTTGTTGAGCAATTTCAGGCTCTGGTCGTGGATGCCGACCGTGAAGCCGTAGTGAAAGCGACGCAAGTCGATGTAAGGCTTGTTCTGTACCCTGCGCGTTTGTGCGTCCAGCGCGGCAACCGTGCAGGTCAGTAGCAGGAGTATGGTCAGTCTCTTCCAGTTCATCGGCGTGCGCGCTGTTTGGGCATACGCTCAGTCACGGTGGCTTACTTATTAGAATAACTCTCCGACGGGATGTTTATTGTGTGATAACCCGGGCAACGCCACATTCCGCCGCGAAGATACGCAAAAAATGTGGCAATAGGTATGGGCTGCGCGGAAAAAGCCGGCGGAATGCCAGGCTGGAAATTCCGGAAGATGGCAGCTTTATTCAGTAAAACAAGTCGGCGACTGGGAAAAACGGGATGGCGACTAGTGAGGACGGGAGCCCTGACCGTATGGAGTGGTCAGCGCTCCCGTCCTTGTGGAGAGTAAGACGGTTTTATTCATCGTTTGCGCGGGCGTAGCGTGATGAGCGGGACGATCATTTCTTCGAGCGATATGCCGCCGTGCTGGAACGTGTCTTTGTAGTATTGCACGTAGTGGTTGTAATTGTTCGGGTAAGCGAAGAAGCGTGAACCGGTGGCGAAGATGTAGGCCGTCGAGAGGTTGGGCGCGGGCAGCTGGATGTCGGCCGGGCGCCGCACTTCGTAAACTTCCTTGGCGTTGTAGCTCATATTGCGGCCGAGCTTGTAACGCAGGTTGGTGTTGAGGTTTCGTTCGCCGATGATTTTCGAAGGCGTGTCGACGCGGATGCTGCCGTGGTCGGTCGTGAGAATGATGTCCTGGTCCGTCGTGCTGAGCAGCCGGAACAGGTCGCTTACGGGCGAGTGGCGGAACCACGAAAGTGTGATGCTGCGGTAGGCCGCTTCGTCGTTGGCCAGTTCGCGCACGGCCTTGGATTCGGTGCGGGCGTGAGAGAGGATGTCGATGAAGTTGACTACGAGCACATTGAGCGGCGCCGTCCCCAGGCGGTTGGCCTGGCCGAGCAGGCGGTCGGCCGCCAGCGAGTCGTTCACCTTGTTGTATGTGAAGTTTTCCTTTCGCCGGAAGCGTTTGAGCTGTTCGGCGATGAGGCTTTCCTCATTCAGGTTCTTGCCTTCGTCCTCCTCTTCATCTACCCACAGGTGGGGATACATCTTCCTGATCTGCTCCGGCATGAGGCCTGAAAAGAGCGCGTTGCGTGCGTATTGCGTCGCTGTGGGCAAGATGCTGTAATACAGTTCTTCGTCGATGGCGAAGTCTTCGTTCAGCTCCCGGCTCAGCAGACGCCACTGGTCGAGGCGGAAGTTGTCGAGGACGAGTACGAACACCTTGCGGCCGGCGTCGAGCAGGGGGAACACCTTGCGGCGGAATACGTCAGGGCTGATGAGCGGCCGGGTGTCTGGATGGGCGAGCCAGCCGGCGTAGTTGGCTTTGACGAAACGGGCAAACATGTGGTTGGCCTCTTCTTTCTGCATGCGTAGCATGTCGCGCATGGCGCTGTCGTCTGTCTCGCTGAGTTCCAGTTCCCAGTAGACGAGTCGTTTGTAAAGTTCCATCCATTCGGTCGCCGTGAGCGGTTCGCTTATCTGCATTCCGAGGCGGGCGAATTCCTGGCGGTAGCCGCTTACGGTGGCCTCGGTCACGATTTCCTGTCTGTGGATGTTTTTTTTCAGGGTGAGCAGAATTTGGTTCGGGTTGACAGGCTTGATCAGGTAGTCAGCGATTTTTGACCCGATGGCTTGGTCCATGATGTCCTCCTCTTCGCTTTTGGTCACCATGACGACGGGTACGCCTGGCCGTACATCCTTGATGAGGGACAGGGTTTCCAGCCCGCTCAGGCCGGGCATGTTCTCGTCGAGGAGAATGAGATCGAAGTCTTCGGCCCGACATAGGTCGACGGCGTCCGCACCGTTCGTGGCTGTGACGACGTCGTAGTTTTTCTTGTTCAGGAAGAGAATGTGCGGGCGGAGCATCTCGATTTCGTCGTCCACCCAGAGGAGTTTGCCGAGGGTCATGTGTGTGATGTATCGTTACGTTGGCTGCGAATTTACGCATTAGCCGGCAAAGCAGGTGTTAATCCGGCGTTAATAATCGCAGTCAGAATGTTTCGAACTTGACGCCGACGGCCAGCGAGAGTATGTCGCTGAGGCGGATCGACTTGTTGGTGATGGCGGTGATGAGGTACAGGTCGGACGTGCTTAGTTCGTAGAAGAGCGAGATGCTCTTGTTCGAGATGCGGTGGCGGTGGGGAATGTTGATTTTAAGCCGCTGGCCTAAGAAGATGTTGGCCCGGACTTTCGTGGCAAAGCCGTAGTAGCCCTTGGTGTAGCGCGAAGGTTCGCGGGCCCAGAATCCCTCGCCGAAGATGGAGTTGATGAAAATTCCGGCGGTGAGCGGTTCTGCCGTAAAGCGTCTGTTGAGGGGCAGGTGCCAGGGGATGTAGCGCTGGCGGACGGTGAAGGAGACCTTGGTCCTGTCAGCGTGGTAACGGGGGACGATGCCGAGGAGCAGTTCTGTCTCCCAATCGTCGTCGTGACCGTAGTGCCAGCCTGTGCCGAAGCTCACGAGGCCAATGCTGCCGGCATACTGGATGATGTGTTGGTTCGGGATAAGGCGCGACCAGCGGTGGCGATAGCGTTCGACGTGACGGTCGTAGCGCGACGTCGTGTCTGCCTTTCTTGGAGTTGAGATGGAAATTCCGGCCAGTGTGTCTGAAAATTCCGGACGGCTGGCAGAAATTTCTATCCGGCTGGCAGAACTTCCAGTCAGTACTTCTGTCCGTGCCGTTGCGTCACTCATGGCCGGCGGAAAGGGTTTCGCGGCCGACGCCGTCGTTGCGAGTGCTGTCAGGATAAGTCCGCACAGCGTCGAGGACAGGCGTTCAGAAGCGTACCACTTCATATCTTATGTCGTTTGGAGTGAGTGTGAAGAACAGATACTCTCTTCCTTTGGCCGAACCTACTTGGTAGTAGTTGATGCCGTCGCCGAAAAGGTCGCTTGTCCGCGTGTGATGGTCGTGGCCGCTCACGCAGAAAGACAGGCCGGGGTATTTGTGTAGTTCGGACTGGAAGACGTTGGCCACGTTGTTGTTGAATTGGTCGCTGAACGGCTGGGCGTGCATCGCCACGACGGTGCGCGTCGTCGTGGCAGGGGTGGCCTCGCGGTCGGCGAGTAGGAAGGAAAAATCAGGTATGGGGACGGAGTAGTCGTATTCGAAGGCGTTTGTGTTGAGGCAGACGAAGTGATATGTGCCGGCGTTGAACGAAAAATCCGGATTGCCGTACATGGCGCGGAATACGTCGCTGCCTGTTCCGAGGCAGTCGTGGTTGCCGATGAGGCAGACGTAAGGTGCACGGAGACGGTTCAGCTCATCGCGCATCCACTCGAATTCGCGCGTCAGGCCGAAGTCGGCTTGATCGCCGCAGTGTATGACAAAGTCCACGCTGTCGCGGCTGTTTATGGCGGCGACGGCGGCCCGCGTCTCGTCGTACCATCGCTGTGTGTCACTGATGACGGCGAAGCGTATCGTGTCGCGGCCGGCGCAGGCGACCTCGATCTGTTCGATGTGACGGCGGTTGATGTCGCGTTCGCCGTCGAAACGCGTGTCGTAGGGGTGATACTCGATGATGTCGCACCCGACGGGCAACCCCATGACAGCGGCTGCGGCGACGAGGGCTGTCCATGAAGAAACTCTTGGCATGATGAAAGTTTTTATGTCTGCAAAAGTCGGCTTTTTCAGCGGGTTCGGAAAGGTCGTTTTTACGCTAATTTTGTCCAACTCGGGAGGGAACAAGCCGGTGGAAATATGTATTTTTGCGCCCGCTAACGACAATAAATCCTTACGTTATGGAAATTAAGATAGAAAACCTCGACGGGATTCGTGACGCTGCCCGCCGTTTCATCGAAACCATGGGCGAGCATACCATCTTTGCTTTCTACGGGAAGATGGGAGCCGGGAAAACGACGTTCATCAAAGCCTTGTGCGAGGAATTAGGCGTCGAGGATCCCGTGACGTCACCTACGTTCGCTCTTGTCAACGAATATCGTTCCGCCACGACGGCCGAACTCATCTATCACTTTGATTTCTACCGCATAAAGAAGCTCGAAGAAGTCTATGACCTAGGTTATGAAGACTATTTCTATTCCGGTGCGCTCTGCCTTATCGAATGGCCTGAGCTGGTAGAGGACCTGTTGCCCGGCGATGCCGTTCGAGTCCGCATCGACGAGGAACCGGACGGTAGCCGTGTACTGACTTTCTGAGTCGTCGTAGTGATGTCTGTGAAGAAGTCGCTGGCCGCCTTGTCGGCCGGTACGTTCGGCCTGGGCGTGGCCGAATTTGCCATGATGGCAGTGCTGCCCTATGTGGCTGCCGACCTGCGTGTGAGTATCCCGACAGCAGGCAACTGGGTGTCGGCCTATGCGGTGGGTGTCTGTTGCGGCGCCCCGTTGCTGGTATGGGGCAGGACGCGTCCTTTGAAGCAGTTGCTTGTGGCGCTGATCGGCCTGATGGTGGCCGGCAACCTGCTTGCCGCCGCTTCGTCGTCTTATTGGTCGCTGATGCTCGCCCGTTTCGTTTCGGGGCTGCCCCATGGCGCTTATTTCGGGGTGGCTTCGCTCGTGGCACTCAAACTGGCGCCTGAGGGGAAAGGTGCATTGGCCGTTTCGGCCATGGTGGCCGGGATGACGGTAGCCAATCTTGCCGGTGTTCCCCTGTCTGCTGTTGTTTGCCATTACTTGTCTTGGCGGCTCACTTTCCTCCTGGCGGGACTCTGGGGCTGTGTGACGCTGTTGCTTGTGCTGCGTTGGGTGCCTTTCATGCCCGGGCTGCCCGATACAGGCTTCCGCGGGCAGTTCCGCTTCCTGCGCCACGGCGCGCCATGGCGTATTCTGGCTGCCACGGTGCTGGGCAATGGCGGCGTGTTTTGCTGGTGGTGCTACATCAGTCCGCTTCTGACGCAAACAAGCGGTTTCAGCGAGGCTATCGTCCCTGTGCTCATGATGGTGGCTGGCGGAGGTATGGTGCTGGGCAATGCGCTCGGCGGATATTTCAGTGACCGGTTTACGCCCGGCCGTATTGACGCATTGGTGCAAGGAGGTATCTGTGTGGCGTTGTCCGGTATCTTCTTTCTCGCGTCAGACGGCTGGTGGTCGGTGGGACTGATGTTCGTGGTTACGATGGGGCTTTTTGCCATCTCGTCGCCACAGCAGACGCTGATCTTAAAACATGCCCCGGGTGGAGAACTGCTTGGGGGTGCATGCATCCAGATCGCGTTCAACCTGGGCAACGCGGTTGGTGCGCAGGCCGGCGGCTGGCCTCTGCGGCATGGGCTGGATTATCCTTATACAGCATTGGTCGGGGCCGCTTTCGTAGCTTTGGGAGCGCTCGTCATGCTGGATTTCGTACGGCGTTATGAGACTCGCCGCCATGTCCCGGCCGGACAGATGGCATAGGCCGCCGGGTGGGTTCATCAGTTGTCGTAGGTATTAATAATATATAGGCCGTGCGGACACACAGACAACCGTTGTGTGTCCGCACGGCCTATATAGGGAGAGGACTGCCGGACTTTTTGCTTTTTGTCTTACGCTTTTCTGCGTAACAGATTGACCATCAGAGTGGCTGCCCGGCGGGCGGCGCCTTCATCGCCCAAGTGTTGGCGCATCCGGGTGTAGCCTTCGAGCATCCGGTCGCGCCGGGAACCGCCTTTCAGCACTTCTCCGAGATGGCGACGCACGTTGTCTACGGTCATGCTGTCGGCCACGAGCTCGGGTACCACTTCTTCGTTGCAGACTAAATTGACGAGCGAAATGTACGGTACTTTGAGCAGTCGTCGGCGGAGCCATGAGACAATGCGTCCGAAACTGGTATAGTAGCATACTACCTGAGGTACGTCGAAGAGTGCCGTTTCCAAAGTGGCGGTGCCGGACGTGACGAGTGCGGCTTCGGCGTGAGAAAGGAGCGCATATGTCTCATTGTGGACGATGTGTATATGGCGGCGCAATTCGGACGGCAGAGCGGTGAGCGCGTCGTCGTAGATTTCGTCGTCGACCGACGGCGCGCCCGCCACTACGAGCTGGTAACCACGTGCGACGTAGGGCTCGGCGGCTTGACACATGCGTTGGAGGTTGTCCTTAATCTCCTGAATGCGGCTGCCAGCCAGCAGGGCAATGAGAGGGCGGGAGGCGTCGAGGCGATGTCGTTCGTGGAAACGGTCGTCAGCTGCAACGTGGTTTCTGCGGTAACCAGCCACTTCATCGACGGTGGGATTGCCTACGTAGTGGATAGGGTAGTGATGTTTCTCTTCGAAGAAGGCTTTCTCAAAAGGCAGGATGGAGAACAACTCGTCGACATCGCGGCGGATGTTGGCTATCCTGTGTTCTTTCCAAGCCCATATCTTGGGCGAGATGTAGTAGTAGACGGGTAGCCGGAGGCTTTCATGAACGTAGCGGGCTATCTTTAAGTTAAAGCCGGGGTAGTCTACGAGGATGACGACGTCGGGACGGATCTCACGAATCTGGCGTTTGCAGTTGCTGAGGTTGCGCAAAATGGTACGGAGGTGGAGCATGACGGGGATGAAGCCCATGTAGGCCGTGTCCTTGTAGTGACGTAGCCGCGTACCGCCGATGCGGCTCATCGCGTCGCCTCCGTAGAAAAAGAATTCAGCCTGGCCGTCGGTCTGGCGGAGCTCCTCCATCAGGTGGGCGGCGTGGAGGTCGCCACTGGCTTCACCGACAATAATGAAATACGTCATGGCGGAAAATGCTGGTGCTGGGCGGTTCTATTCGAAAACGGATTTCAATTGTTCTTTCAAGGCGTAGGCCGTGACATCCACGGCGGTCGGCGTGATGGCGACGTATCCATGGTCGAGCGCCCAAAGGTCTGTGTCGTCCGCCTCGGGCTCGAGGTTCTCGTTCATGCCGGTCAGCCAGAAGTAACGGCTGCCATAGGGATGCGGGCAGGGCGCGTACTCGTGCGTCCAGCTGCTTCGGGCCATGCGGCAGACGCGGATGCCCTTGAAAGCAGTGAGGTCGGGAAAATTGACGTTGAGACACGTGTACGGGGGAAGGCCGACCGAAAGCGTTCGTGCGACGATGTCTTTTACGCAAGTCTGCAAGGGCGTGAAGTCGGCGTCAGGACGGTGGTTGCAGAGGGAGAATGCGACCGACGGGATCCCTTTCATCGCGCCTTCGAGGGCCACGCCCATTGTGCCGGAGTAGTGCACGTTGATCGATGCATTGCTGCCGTGGTTGACTCCGCCGACGATGAGGTCGGGCGTGTAGTCCATGGCTTGGTCGAGGGCGAGCTTGACGCAGTCGACCGGCGTTCCGGAACAGGCGCATACCTTCAAGCCCGGTTCATCGCGGAGGACGCGGTAACAGGTGGGGGTGATGGACGTGAGCGAACATCCGGCGCCGGAACGCGGGCCATCGGGCGCCATGACAAAAAGGTCGGCCATGGGAGCGAGTACGTCGATCAGGAAATTGAGGCCCTTGGCGGTCACTCCGTCATCGTTCGAGAGGAGCAAGCGGGGTTTGTGGGTGGGATTCATAAGAAGGTTTGAGTTTACGCAAAAGTACAAAAAAAAGTTTAGCGGCCTGAGCTTCGTGGAAAAATAACTATCTTTGCGACCTACAAGTTATGGCATTTTAAGAAAATCTATGGGCAAAATTATTGCATTAGCCAACCAAAAAGGCGGCGTAGGAAAGACCACTACGTCGATGAACCTTGCTGCTTCTTTGGCTACACTTGAAAAGAAAGTCTTGCTGGTTGATGCCGATCCTCAGGCGAATGCTTCGTCCGGACTAGGCGTCAATTTGGGTGAGATTGACTGCTCAATCTATGAGTGCATTATCAACGGAGTCGATGTCCATGAGGCGATTTACACGACGGACATTGACGGGCTCGACATTGTCCCCTCGCACATCGACCTGGTCGGCGCGGAAGTCGAGATGCTCAACTTGGAGAACCGCGAGAAGATTCTGAAAAACCTGTTGGCTCCCCTGAAAGACGAGTATGACTTTATCTTAATCGACTGTTCCCCTTCGTTGGGCCTGATTACGGTCAACGCGCTTACGGCAGCCGATTCGGTCATTATTCCAGTGCAGTGCGAATACTTTGCGCTTGAAGGAATCAGCAAATTGCTCAACACGATAAAAATAATCAAGAAGAAGTTGAACCCGTCGCTCGAAATCGAAGGTTTCCTGCTGACCATGTACGACAGCCGTCTGCGTTTGGCTAACCAGATATACGACGAGGTGAAACGTCACTTCCAGGAACTCGTGTTCAAGACCGTCATCCAGCGTAATGTCAAACTGAGCGAAGCGCCGAGCCACGGAATGCCGGCCATCCTCTATGACGCAGACTCGGCAGGAGCCAAGAACCATTTGACGCTGGCAAAGGAAATCATTCGTAAAAACGCTTGACGCAACATGGCAGTACATAAGAAATATCCCGCCTTGGGACGCGGGCTCGACGCCCTTATCTCGACAGGAGAGGTGCGCACCAGCGGCTCATCGTCGATCAGTGAGGTGCCTCTTGACCAGATAAAGGCAAATCCCAATCAGCCACGTCGAGAATTTCCGGCAGAGACTCTGCAAGAGTTGGCCACATCGATTCGCGAGATTGGTATTATCCAGCCGATTACGCTCAGGAAGATGGAAGACGGTACCTACCAGATCATCGCGGGTGAGCGGCGCTGGCGGGCTTCGCAGATGGCTGGGCTTGACACGATCCCGGCTTATATCCGCACGGCCGACGACGAGAACATGATGCAGATGGCCCTCGTGGAAAACATCCAGAGGGAAGACCTTAATTCAATCGAGATAGCTTTGGCCTACCAGAACTTGATTGAACAATACCACCTGACGCAAGACCAGCTGAGTGACAAGGTGGGGAAGAAGCGGACGACGATTGCCAACTATCTGCGCCTGCTCAAACTGCCAGCTCCGGTGCAAGTGGCCTTGCAGAACCGCCAGATAGACCAAGGCCATGCCCGTGCCTTGCTTGGGCTCGACGATCCGGCCTTGCAAATCAAGCTGTTTGGTGAAATCCAAGCCAACGGTTATTCTGTTCGGCAGGTGGAAGAGATGGTGAAAGCCATCAACAGTGGCGAGACCGTGAAGAGCGGCCGGAAAAAACTGGCTTCGGACGGACGGCGGCTGCCCGAAGAATTCAATATGTTGAAGTCAAAACTGTCCGAATTCTTCCAAGCCAAAGTGCAGATGACCTGCTCGCCGCAAGGCAAGGGAAAAATCAGTATTCCCTTCTCATCGGAAGAAGAGTTGGAGCGAATCATCGGCCTGTTCGATAAAATGAAAGGATGAAAGCCGCGAGGGGGATCATATTGACCTTGTTGTTCTGTCTGGCCGGCCTCGCAAGGGCCGGCAGCCCGTTCCTTAGCCGGGCGGATTCTCTTCCTGACAGTGCGGCCGTCGTAACGGCGAGAGACAGTGCTGTGACTCTTAGGACGGATACTGCGACAGAAAAGACGGGACGGCTGACAGAAAAAACGGTCGCTGCGACTGATTCGGCCGTTGCTGCGTCCGCAGCAACGGCTCCGGCCGACACCCTGCGGCTCTTTTCCGCAGCGGATTCGGTCGGGGGGACACTGCCGCCTCCCATGCCGAAGGCAGCGTTCATCCCCAAACCGAAACGGGCCTTGTGGCTGGCCCTTGTGTTTCCGGGTGCCGGTCAGATTTACAACCGGAAGTTCTGGAAACTCCCCATCATCTATGGAGGATTCTTGGGCTGTACCTATGCTCTGATGTGGAACCAGCAGATGTACATGGACTACTCCCAAGCCTACCTTGACATCATGGACGACGACCCGAACACCGACAGCTACATGGACATGCTTCCCCCGCGCTACGACATCACCGGGCGCGAGGAGCAGTTCAAAACTATATTTAAGAACAAGAAGAACTATTACCGCCGTTACCGCGACCTGAGCGCTTTTTGCTTTGCGGCCGTCTACCTGTTGTCCGTGATCGACGCTTATGTCGATGCTCAGCTTTCGGCTTTCGATATCTCGCGCGACCTCAGCATGAGATTCGAGCCGGCTGTGATAAGCGAACGGGGGTGGCATCGCTCTACTTCGTATGGCATTGGGTGTAGTTTGAATTTTTAACAGTAAAGAAGAAACATGATACGTAGCAGATTAGTGATATGCATGTTTGTCGCCGGAGTGTTGACTGCCGGGGCACAGACGAAGATAACGGCAGTCGATCCCACCAACCAGCAGGAAGAGACCATAGACCTCCCCGAAGGGATGACCTACGACGCCGACAGCCTTTTGCGGGAGTGGAATGCACGCAAATATCTCGTTCCCGACACGAATTGCGAGAACCCTGATGTCAATCCTGTCTTTGAAAAGGAAGTCTACATCGACCGCCTGCGTCGCATCCCGGCTGTGATGGAACTGGCATATAACGATGTGGTGCAGAAGTTTATCGACCAATATAGCGGTCACCTGCGCCGCTCTGTCTCTTATATGCTTGGCGCCTGCAATTTCTACGTGCCCATCTTCGAAGAGGCACTTGACATGTATGGCCTGCCGTTGGAATTGAAGTACCTGCCTGTCATCGAGTCGGCGCTCGACCCCCGTGCCGTCAGTCATGCCGGTGCCGTCGGCCTTTGGCAGTTCATGCTGGACACGGGCCAACGCTATGGCCTTGAAGTCAACAGTCTGATCGACGAGCGCCGCGACCCTGTCAAGTCATCCTACGCGGCGGCTCACTATTTGAGCGACCTTTACGCCATGTTCGGTGACTGGAATCTCGTTATTGCCGCCTATAACTGCGGGCCCAACGCCGTGAATAAGGCCATTCACCGCGCAGGCGGCTCGCGCGACTATTGGACGATTTATCCCTACCTGCCTCGCGAGACCCGCGGTTATGTCCCAGCTTTCATCGCTGCCAATTATATCATGAACTATTATTGTGAGCACAATATCTGTCCGATGAAGACGAAAGAGCCTGTCAGTACAGATACGGTCATGCTCAGTCGCGACGTTCACTTCGACCAGATTGCAGCGGTGTGTGGCATCGACCCCGAAGAGTTGCGGACGCTGAACCCGCAATACCGCACTGGACTCATTCCAGGCTCGATCCGGCCCATGTCGCTGTGTTTGTCTCACGCGGAAATAACGGCCTTCATCGACAATGAAGACTCCGTATATAATTATCGTAAGGACGAACTGCTCGCTCGCAGGGCCGAAGTCTTGGTGAACGCCTCTGTGGCTCCCGAACCGGGTGAACAACGTCGTAAAACGGCTACGAAGAAAAAACGGACCACCCGTCGCTCTTCGAGCAAATACGTGACCATCCGCAGCGGACAGACCCTCTCGGAACTGGCCAAGCGCCACGGAACAACCGTCAGCAAACTGCGTCGGCTGAATGGTATCAAGGGCAGCAATATACGCGCCGGTAAGCGAATTCGCGTGCGTTGATGAAAACGGCGCCCGATGTGTAACCTTAAATCTGAACGACGATGGAAGAAACGAAGACAAATGCGCTGACTCCTCAGGAGCAGAAAGACGAAGAGATGATAAACGCCGCGTTCAAGAAATTGCTGGATACGTATCTCGCATCCAACCACAGGCGTAAGGTTGACATCATCACAAAGGCGTTCCACTTTGCCAAACAAGCCCATAAAGGCGTTCGTCGTCTTTCGGGTGAACCTTATATTCTTCATCCCATCGCTGTAGCTCAGATAGCCTGCGAGGAGATCGGTCTTGGCTCCACCTCGATTTGCGCGGCGTTGCTTCATGATGTCGAGGAGGACACCGATTATACCAATGAGGACATCAGCAACCTTTTCGGTCCCAAGGTAGCGAACATTGTAGAGGGATTAACGAAAATAGCCGGCGGTATTTTCGGCGACCGAGCCTCGTTGCAGGCCGAGACGTTTAAGAAACTCCTGCTGACAATGAGCGACGACATCCGTGTCATCCTCATTAAAATTTCCGACCGCCTGCACAACATGCGGACCCTGTCAAGCATGGCGCCCAACAAGCAATATAAAATTGCGGGTGAGACGCTTTACATCTACGCACCCTTGGCTGACCGGCTCGGACTGAACAAGATAAAGACCGAACTGGAAGACCTGAGCTTCAAGTACGAGCATCCGGAAGAGTATAAGGCTATTGAAGAAAAACTGGCGAAGACACAGCGTGAGCGTGACGCCATCTTTAACGACTTCACGCCTCCCATTCGCGCCGAGCTCGACAAGATGGGCCTCAAATATACCATCAAGGCCCGCGTGAAGAGCCCTTATTCCATCTGGAACAAGATGCAGAAGAAGCACGTCACGTTTGAGGAAATCTACGATATTCTTGCTATTCGTATCGTGTTCACCCCGTTGAAACGAGAGGAGGAGGTAAATGAGTGCTTCAACATCTATGTAGCCTTGTCGCACATTTATAAACCTCATCCCGACCGCCTGCGCGACTGGCTCAGCCATCCGAAAACCAATGGTTACCAGGCGTTGCATGTGACTCTTATGAGCCATAGCGGAGAGTGGATTGAAGTGCAGATCCGTTCCGATCGCATGGATGACATTGCCGAACAAGGGTTTGCCGCGCACTGGAAGTACAAGGACGGAGGAGCGAAGAATGATGACAACGAACTGAATCGATGGCTTAACTCTATCAAGGAGATCCTTGACGACCCTCAGCCGGACACGCTCGACTTTCTCGATACGATTAAGTTGAACCTTTTCGCTTCTGAGATACTTGTTTTCACGCCCAAAGGGGAAATCAAGACAATGCCGGCGAACTCCACGGCTCTCGATTTCGCCTTCTCGATACATTCGTTCCTGGGAAGCCATTGCATAGGAGCCAAGGTGAACCATAGACTCGTGCCGTTGAACTATCGTTTGAAGAGCGGCGATCAAGTCGAAATCCTCACCTCGCGTTCACAGCACGTTCAGCGCGAGTGGATTGACTTTGCAAATACAGCCAAGGCCAAAGGAAAAATCCAGGCTATCCTGCGCCGTGCCGACCGTGAGCATCAGCGTGAAGGCGAGCAGATACTTAAAGACTTCCTGACCGCCAAGGACATCGAGCCCAGCACTCCCAATGTGGAGAAGCTCGTTCAGTTTCATGGTTATGCCACCCGTGAGGAGTTGCTCCTCGCCATTAGTGAGAAGAAAGTCGTGCTTGATGAAAACGACGTCAATTACCTGCGTGGTAAAACGGGAAGTTCGGGCTGGCGGCGCTATATCCCGTTCATCGGTTCGCGTGCCTCCTCACATGTCAGCAGTGTGGCCAAAGCCTTCGTCAAGGGCATAGACCGTAAGAAGACCCTTATGCTTGATGAGGAAACTCTCGAGCAATGCCATTTGGCCGAATGCTGTCATCCAATCCCCGGCGACGACACCTTGGGCTACATTGATGAGCGCAACAACCTTATTATCCACAAGCGGAACTGTGAGGTGGCAAACCGGTTGAAAAGCAGTTACGGCAATCGCATTATCGCAACGAAGTGGGACACGCATAAAGTTCATTTCTTCACCTGCACGATCTATATCAAAGGCATAGACATGCAAGGGATGCTCTGTCAGATCGCTGATGTGATACATGCGCAACTTAACTTCGAAATCACCCGAATATCCTTGGAAACGAAAGACGGTATCTTTGAGGGGACACTTGTCATTCGACTGCATGACACGGACGATGTGCGCGATGTTTGCAATGCGTTGAAACGTGTCCAGAACGTCATTAAGGCCGTTCGCGTGAACTGATCCTCCATTCGAGGCTTCACCTTATTTTCGTGAAATCATGTCCCTTACCACCGAAAACAAGTGGAGGGGACGTCTTTTATATACCAGCTTCTCCGGTGCGACTGACGAACTTCCGGTTCATCATGTCCGGCTTTTAATCTTTACGGTCGTAGTAATGGAAAAAACGGGCCGGCTGGCAGGATATCCTGCCAGCCGGCCCGTTTTGTGGAGAAAACCACCGTTTCCATCGTTATTTTGCTCCGTTTCTCTTCTTGTTGTTTGGAACGTTTGTACGGGACCTCCTTGTGTGCTTGCCGGTATGGAAAGAATGAAAAAAACAGCGATGAAACCGGCTGTTTCTGTAAAATCATGTGTGCAGACAGCCCCAAAGCGTCATGACGCTCTGGGGCTGTCTGTGGTAGTAGGGAGAAATAGGGTGGGTGTTTGCTTAGGCCCAATAAACAGCTCTCAGCGCTTTTGCCGTGTCTGGATTGACTGTATCGTTTGCGGCGATGAATGAGAGAGCCTTAGCCGTGGTGTCAACGGGAACTACCGTGTCGTTGGCAGCCAGCCAAGTGAAGGCTTTGGCCGTAGTGTCAGCCGGCACTACCGTGTCGTTTGCGGCGATGAAACCGTCAGTTTTTGCCGTCGTGTCGGTAGGAACAACTGTATCATTAACAGCCAGCATGTTGAAAGCCTTGTCTGTTGTGTCGACCGGAGCGACCGTGTCGTTGGTCGCAATGTTCAGTGGAGCCTTGACCGTGGTGTCGGCGGGAACTACCGTATCATTGGCGGCAACGGCGCCACCCTGCGTGCTACGGCCACCGATAGCCATCATGCTGCTTACACTAACGAATGCTACTACTGCTACAAATAACTTTTTCATGATTGCTTGTTTTTTTATGTCAGTTTTAATGAATTTCGTTTCCACTTCCGTTAAAGGACAACGGCTGTGCCAAAAAAGTAGATTTTTTATAACTTATTGGAGTACAGCTGTTTGTGATTTTGTGGCTTTATCGCGTGTTTGAGGCGTCGATGTGGAATTGGCGTTGAAAGTGTGGAATGCGTCCCCAAAAGTGAGGAAGTGACATCAATCCCCCAGAGTGCGGATGAATGCTTTTCTGCGTTCTATCGGCTGACCGTTCAGCGAAAAAGTGTAACTTTGCGGCTATACAATAAATATAATCGAAAATCCGAACGTTATGATTTTGTTTTTTACGACTCCCACGAAAACCGTTATTGCGGTTCAAGCAGAAGCTAAGCCGTCGGAAGCCGACGTGAAAGCCTTGTGCTGGCTGTTGGGCGACGCTGTTGTTGAGGCCGCCGACCATCTCGTCGGTTGGTACGTAGGTCCGCGCCGCGAGATGATTACACCGTGGAGCACAAATGCCGTTGAAATCACGCAAAACATGAACCTCAGCGGTATCAGCCGTATTGAGGAATACTTTCCCGTGTCTGGCCCTGACGCCGACCACGATCCCATGTTGCAGCGGATGTATGACGGTTTGGATCAAGAGATTTTCACGGTGAACATTCAGCCTGCCCCGATTCGCCATATCGACGATTTGGAGACGTATAACGAAGAGGAGGGGCTTGCGCTCTCTCCGGCAGAAATCGACTATCTCCATCAAGTGGAGCAGCAGCTTGGCCGGAAATTGACAGACTCCGAAGTGTTCGGCTTCGCACAAATCAATTCCGAACACTGTCGGCATAAGATTTTCGGGGGCGTCTTCATCATCGATGGCGAGGAGCGTCCCTCGTCGCTGTTTGCCCTGATCAAGAAAACGACGAGCGAGAACCCGCATCACATCATATCGGCCTATAAGGACAATGTGGCTTTCTCGCAAGGGCCCATCGTCGAGCAGTTCGCCCCGAAAGACCATTCGACAAGCGATTACTTCGTCGTGAAAGATATTGAGAGCGTCATTTCGCTGAAAGCAGAGACTCACAATTTCCCGACAACTGTCGAGCCTTTCAATGGAGCTTCGACCGGAACGGGCGGAGAAATCCGCGACCGTATGGGAGGCGGTGTCGGGTCGTGGCCGATAGCCGGAACGGCTGTCTACATGACGGCTTATCCGCGCCTTGACGGCGGGCGTCCCTGGGAGGGCGCCATGCCTGCCCGCAAGTGGCTCTATCAGACACCAGAACAAATCCTTATCAAAGCGTCGAACGGCGCGTCGGATTTCGGAAACAAGTTCGGTCAGCCCCTCATCACCGGTTCGGTGCTCACTTTCGAACATACGGAAAACGGCGAGCAATATGGATATGACAAAGTCATCATGCTGGCTGGCGGTGTGGGCTACGGGACAAAGCGCGACTGCATTAAGGGCACGCCCACCAAAGGGAATAAGATCGTTGTAGTCGGTGGTGACAACTATCGCATCGGTCTGGGTGGCGGATCCGTTTCCTCAGTCGATACCGGCCGTTATTCGAGCGGCATCGAGTTGAACGCTGTGCAGCGTGCCAATCCCGAGATGCAGAAACGTGCCAACAATCTTGTGCGTGCCCTTTGTGAGGAAGACGTGAACCCAGTGGTGAGCATCCATGACCACGGGTCGGCCGGACATGTCAACTGCCTCTCGGAGCTGGTGGAGGACTGCGGCGGACTGATCGACATGACGCAGCTCCCCATTGGCGACAAGACGCTTTCGGCCAAGGAAATAATAGCTAACGAGAGCCAGGAGCGCATGGGGCTCCTTATCCAGGAAGAGCATCTCGACCATGTGCGGCGCATTGCCGAGCGCGAGCGGGCGCCGATGTATGTGGTCGGCGAAACGACGGGAGATGCCCATTTCGCTTTCGAACAAGGCGATGGCATCAGACCGTTCGACCTCGATGTCGCTCAAATGTTCGGCCATTCGCCGAAGACTGTCATGGTCGACGAGACTGTCGTCCGTCGCTACGAAGACGTTACGTATGATGTCGCCCGCCTGCAAGAATACTTAGACAACGTGCTTCAACTCGAAGCCGTGGCCTGCAAGGACTGGCTGACGAACAAGGTGGACCGCAGCATTACCGGAAAAGTGGCCCGTCAGCAGACGCAAGGCGAACTTCAATTGCCTTTGTCTGACTGTGGTGTCGTAGCACTCGATTACCGTGGCCGGGCCGGCATCGCCACCGCCATCGGTCATGCTCCCCAAGCCGGGCTGGCCAGTCCCGAGGCTGGTTCCGTGCTTTCTGTGTCAGAGGCGCTGACTAACATCGTATGGGCGCCGTTGGCCGAAGGGCTTGACAGCGTGTCACTTTCAGCCAACTGGATGTGGCCCTGCCGTTCGCAGAAAGGAGAGGACGCCCGCCTTTATGCCGCAGTGCAGGCCCTGAGCGACTATTGCTGCGCTTTGAAAATCAACGTTCCCACGGGCAAGGATTCCCTCTCCATGTCACAGCAATACCCCGACGGTGAGAAAATCGTTTCGCCCGGAACCGTGATCGTGTCGGCCGGCGGCGAAGTGAGCGATGTGCGTAAAGTGGTTTCGCCCGTACTTGTCAATCATGGCAAGACGACACTCTATCACATTGATTTCAGTTTCGACAAGCTCCGGCTCGGCGGTTCGGCTTTTGCACAGACATTGGGTTGTGTCGGTAGCGATGTCCCGACAGTCACTAATCCCGACTATTTCCGCGATGCCTTCAATGCGGTGCAGGAACTCGTTAAGCGCGGACTCATTCTGGCTGGGCATGACATCTCGGCCGGTGGCTTGATCACCTGCCTGCTCGAAATGTGTTTTGCCAACACCGAGGGGGGACTTGAAATCAGCCTCGACCGTTTCAAGGAGGACGATCTTGTCAAACTTCTGTTTGCCGAAAATCCGGGAGTGGTCATCCAAGTGGCCGACAAGCACAAGCATGAAGTCAAGAAGTTGCTCGACGACGCCGGAGTGGGCTACGTGAAGTTGGGGCAGCCGACAGAAGAGCGTCATATCCTCGTGGAAAAAGAGGGAGCCACTTACCAGTTCGGCATCGACTATTTGCGCGATGTGTGGTATTCCACCTCTTATCTCCTCGACGCCAAGCAAAGCATGAATGGATGCGCTAAAAAACGCTTCGAGAACTATAAGCAGCAGCCGCTTGAATTTAACATAGCCCCGCACTTTGAGGGGACGTTCGCACAGTTGGGCATCGATCCCGGCCGCCGCACTCCGTCTGGCGTGAAAGCTGCCATCATCCGCGAGAAAGGCACGAACGGTGAGCGAGAGATGGCTTACGCACTCTACCTCGCAGGTTTCGACGTGAAAGACGTTATGATGACCGACCTCGTCAGTGGCCGCGAAACGCTCGACGACATTAACATGATTGTCTTCTGCGGAGGCTTCGCAAATTCAGACGTACTTGGTTCGGCCAAAGGTTGGGCTGGAGCTTTCCTTTATAATGAAAACGCCAAGGCGGCCCTTGATCGCTTTTATGCCCGCCCTGATACGCTTTCGCTCGGCGTTTGCAATGGCTGCCAGTTGATGATTGAGTTGAACCTTGTCAATCCCGAGAAAAAGCAGCGAGCCCGTATGCTTCACAACGACAGCCGCAAGTTCGAGAGCGCCTTTGTCGGAGTGACCGTCCCGACCAACCGCAGCGTCATGTTCGGTTCGCTTTCCGGCGAACGCTTGGGCATCTGGGTGGCCCACGGCGAAGGGAAATTCTCGTTGCCTTATCCCGAAGACGACTATAACGTCGTGCTGAAATATAGTTATGACGAGTATCCAGGAAATCCTAACGGGTCAGACTATGGCGTAGCTGGTATTTGTTCGCCGGATGGCCGTCATCTCGCCATGATGCCCCACTTGGAACGCGCTTTCTATCCGTGGCAATGTGCATACTATCCGGAAGACCGTCGCACGGACGACGTGACGCCTTGGATTGAAGCCTTTGTGAACGCCCGCCGCTGGGTGGAAGCACACAAAGGATAGGTCGTCCTTGTCAGTAGATATAGGAAATTATAAGTGCCCGCTTTCAAAAGATAAGAGGGCGGGCACTTTTTTTATAACCCTCTTAAATTTAATTCTTATGAAACATTTTCCTACGTGGTCATTGTCCGTAACCGTGTTCGCACTGTCTGTCTCGTTGGCGGCTTGTTCCAGCGATATGGAGGTGGCTGACGCAAATCTCGTTTCGTCCAGTGAGCAGCAAACGACAGAGAACCCTGCGTTTTTTCCTGCGGATGACGGGACCCGTCCGTTGCGCGGGTCCACAGCGTCGGCCAACCTCCGGCTATTGCTTGATGCGGTCGAACCGTCAACCTTTCTCAATATCGAACCGCTGACTATTACCGAAGCACAATACGCAGAGATAAAAGACGAAGTCGATGCGAAGTGCGTGGTGCCGGGAGACACCTACGCCACGTTCAGGAACATCTTCAAGTGGGTGACAGACAGCGTGCAGTACGCTTGGTCGGGTTATTCCAGCCCCGACCCGTATGATGTGTTTATCAACCGCACTTGCATCTGTCAAGGCTACGCCAATCTGCTCCGTGTCATGCTTCATACGCAGGGGATACCTTGCGCTGGCGTGAATGGTTACATCCCGAACGGCGCTCACGCTTGGAATTATGTGTATGCCGGCGACCGGTGGATCGTGAGCGACCCTACGAATGGACGCAACTTTGAAATGGATAACCTGACGGACTATCAGAAACTCTTGGATCCGATGTCCGTAGATGTGCCTGTACTAGAAGATGAATCGTTCGCTTATTCGTTCGAAGACCAGATGTTGACTGTCACGGCGGTCAAGCAATGTCAGACGGACTACCTGACTGTTCCGTTCAGTGCCTGTGGCTATCAAGTGCAGTCGTTCTGTCCCAAGTCGCCGCTGCCGGCTAATGTGCATGAGCTGTATATCGGCGAGAACATACGGTCGCTCGGCGAAGCATATTTGGGGCTTGCAGACAATGCCCCGAACGTCGAGTATGCTTACGTGGACGAGGCCAGCCGCTATCTGCGGAGTTATGAAGGGGCTGTTTATGAGCGGACAGCGACGACGCCCCTGTACATTCCGAAGAGCATCAAGCGAGTGGTACTTCCGGGCAAGTTCGCTATCGAGAAGAACACTATCGTAGGGCTTCCGGAGGTAGAGGAAATCGTGTTCTCGGAGGGCACGAAGCGCATTGCCTCCTACGCCATAGAGGATTGCCCGAACTTGAAGCGTGTCTATGTGCCTGAGACGTTGGTACAGATCGATGAGAACGCCATCTATAATTGTGGTCCGGACGTAGAAATCATTTCCGTGCCGACGGGCATCGACCACGTGACCATGTAAGCCTTTGTCTGTGCCCTATGATCCTGCCGATGGAGGGCCCGGACAGTGATACCGAACAGGGGAAGCCAGTCGCGATGAACTTGGCTTCCCCTGTTGTTTCGTTTCCGTCTGTCGGTGGTTATGATGTCTGTGTTTCCTGTTTGAGCTGGGCTTCCCATGGAATGATTTTTTCCCAGAACGCAAACATGCGGGGCTTGCTCCAGCTGTGGCAGCCAAACGGCAGGTGTTGCCCTGTCTGTGCATAACAATATGCAGGGTGTGTGTCGAATGCGAAACGCAGGGCTTCGTCCTGCGGAGGGTAGTTGAATTCTTGCGGGACAGTGGCCCAGAAAACATCCTCGTTCCATTGGTGTCCGCTGTTCGACAAGTAGCGCTTGATGTTGGCTCCATAGCGGTCACAGGCAGCGGAGAATGCCTCCACGCGACGCAACGAGAAGCCGCCGTTACCCACACGCCCGTAAAGCTGTTGGCGGCAGAAGCGGCCTTGTCGTATCCGCCGGTTGGCCAGCCAGTTCATGTATTGTTTCACAATGGGCTTGTCGTAGACAGGTCGGCGTATCCACGGTGCCGCCACGCAGTCATAGCCCTTGCGGCACCAGTCCGCCAGCTCGTCGCGGAACACCCAAGCGTCCGTGTGGCAGACAAGGACATACATCGTGTCGGAGTAATAGTCGTAGAAGCTCTGGGAAAGCATCATCCGGTTGTAGCCGGCGATGCCGTTGCGCGTGCCGAGCCACTCGTCGCTTACACGCCGCACCGGGAGACCGAGCGAGGCGACCGCTTCTGGCGGTGTCACAGCCTCGGGAAGTATGACTTCGATCGGGTAGTGGCCCAATATGCGGTGCGTTTGGCGGAGCGAGGCCTCTTCGGTGTCCGAGAGCCGGTCGCGGTAGATGGGAATGAGGATTTTGGCTAACTGCATGGAATGGCGCTGCGTGCGGCGGTTAGAATTCCAAGTCGTAGCCCACATCGTGGTGGCGCGCATACCGCCTCCAGAACCGTTCGCGAGCGGTGAAGATGGCTTCGCGGCAAAATGCAGGACTGGCCTGCCGGGCGGCGGCATACTCGCGGGCTAATATCTCGAAGAACCCTTTTTGCCCCCATAACCGGGCAAAATTGGCGCAACCTTGTGCTACGCTTACGGGGCCGAAATGCATGCGGTTCGTGTCGACGAGCGAGAATCGCCACGTCCCGTTTACCTGGTCGAACAGTATGTTGCCCGGCGACAGGTCACGGTGTAGGATTCCCTCCATGTGCGCCCGGGCCATAAAGCGGGCAAAAGCGCGAATGATGTCGGCCGAGGCTTCCGGGTCGGCGTCGCCGAACTCATAAAACTTGCGGCGGTAGGGGCATTGACGGCTGACGAAATACGTTGTCGAGATAAGACCGAATCGCCGCTCGGCCACATAGGCGATAGGTTCCGGGCTCTCGATGCCCCGTTCGCGGAGCTTGAGTGGGTTGTAGTAGGCCCTGCGCCCTTTCGAGGGGCGTAGGAAAGTATAGATGAAGCGGTTGGGCAGCGCGGGGATGCCGTAGCGTTTCACGTTGACCGGGAAATCGGGCGTGTCGACGACGCGCAACACGTTGCGACCGCGATGGATTTCGCGGCCAGTGGCGAAGTGTTCGTCAATGTGCAGCAAGAAGTCGCGCAGTCCCTCATATTTCGGGTTGATAATCAGTTCCATGATGTTTCTCAGTGTGATGGCAGGCACGCCCGCCCCGGGCGTTTTTCAAATATATGCAAAAATACGTTTTTTCGCGCTGACGGGAAAGCCAAATCCAGAAAAAGTGTGTCGGCGTGTGCTGTTCTTTTCCTCGTAAGGAGGGATGGGACAGCCTCTGGTGCAGTCCGGGCGGCGTATGGGAGTTTTCTGGCAAACAAAGAGGGAGACAGACCGAAGTCTGTCTCCCTTATGCAAATTCAAGTCGGGGTGACTGGATTCGAACCAGCGACCACACGCCCCCCAGACGCGTACTCTAACCGGGCTGAGCTACACCCCGAATTGCGAGTGCAAAAGTAGAGAGTTTTTTTGAACCGCCCAAATTTTTTCCGTACTTTTGTGCAAAGAATTTTTCAGTCGCAGAAAATGCAAGCGCTTGTCCATCTTCCCTCCAATCTGTCCGGCACCGTCCGCGTGCCGGCTTCAAAAAGTATCTGTAACCGTGTGCTCGTCATGTCGGTTTTGGCGGCCGGCCGTGCGGGCATGGCCAGAGTCCGCAACTTGTCTGATTGTGACGACACGCAGGTTATGCTGCGCGCCTTGTCCTCCGGTGAGGAGCGGGCGGACATCGGTGCGGCCGGAACGGCCATGCGCTTTCTGACAGCGCTCTATGCCGCGACTCCGGGACACCACAGGCTGACCGGGACGGAGCGGATGTTGCAACGGCCGATAGGCGTGCTGGTCGACGCTCTCCGTCAGTTGGGCGCGCGTGTGGATTATTCCGGTCGCGAGGGCTATCCGCCATTGTCCATTGACGGGCGCCGCCTTGCAGGTGGCGAGGTCCGGCTTTCGGCCGGCGTGAGTTCGCAATACATTTCCGCCCTGCTCATGGTGGGGCCGGCGATGGAGCGTGGGCTCCGGCTTCACCTTGAAGGAGAGATTATCTCGCGTCCGTACATCGACATGACACTCGGGTTGATGCAGGCGTTCGGCGCCGACGCCGGTTGGGCCGACGCACGTACGCTCGTGGTGAGGCCGCAGGCCTACCTGGGCGTTGAGACGTTTGAGGTGGAAAACGATTGGAGCGGAGCATCGTATTGGTACGAGGCTGTGGCGCTTTCGCCTGATGCCGGTGCACGGCTTGTCCTGCCCGGTTTGCGTCGCGACAGTTTGCAGGGCGACGCTGCCGTGAGTCGCTTTTTCGAGCCACTCGGAGTGCGGACGACATTCACGTCGGAGGGAGTCGTGCTCACGAAGACCGTAACGGGCGAAACTGCCGCAGTGACAGAAAAAACTGCCAGCCGTTCGGAAACTTCTGTCAGCCGTTCCGTCGAAACGGCCAGCCGGCCTGACGAATCCCTCAGTTTCGACCTCTCTTCGCAGCCCGACCTGGCACAGACATTGGCCGTGACGTGCGCTATGCTTGGTCGTCCTTTCCGCCTGACCGGCCTACGGACACTGCGCATCAAGGAGACCGACCGCATCGCAGCCTTGCAGGCGGAGCTGGCCAAACTGGGCTTTGTGGTGGAAGCCGAGGGCGACGACTCCCTCTGCTGGGACGGGCGGAGTAGCAAGCCCGATACCGCACCCCGCATCGCCACTTATGACGACCACCGCATGGCTTTGGCTTTCGCCCCGTGTGCCTGGCGTTTTCCAGGGCTTGCCGTGCAGGCACCGGACGTCGTGAGCAAATCCTATCCCGGCTATTGGCGGGAATGGGAACAGTTGGGGGCACAGGTCGAACGAGTGGGGAAAGGAGGCGTCGCATGACCGTCCTGCTCTTGTCTCTTGTGGTGATGGGATTTGTCGTGGCAGTGTTTACGCTTGTGCGCAACTGGCGAAAACCTGAAACCGACGCTCCGGCTTCCCAGCCTGTCACACGGCCCGCCGGGTGTTGTGGACAGCACGCTGTGTGCGAGAAAACGCTCCGCCTCGCCGACCCCTCAGCCGAGCCTGTTTATTATGAGGACGAAGAGCTCGACTCTTATGCCGGCCGCTCCGCCGACCAGTATTCCGACGACGAGGCGGACGCTTTCCGCGACGTGCTCTATACGCTTCGCCCCGACGAGATTGGCGGTTGGGTGCATTCGCTCGGCTTGCGGCGCATTGATTTGCCCGATCAGGTGAAGGATGAGGTCATACTCCTGCTTGAAGAAAGGAGGGAGGCATGAGCGACGGCGGTTTGCTGCAATACGCTTTCTTTCAACACGCCCTGTGGGGCAGCCTGCTGGCCAGCGTGCTCTGCGGCCTGGTGGGGACTTACGTGGTGACGCGTCGCCTTGTTTTTGTCGGCGGCGGCATCGCCCACGCCTCACTGGGTGGCGTCGGGCTGGGGGCATTCCTCGGTTTTCCACCCTTGTGGGGCGCGGCGGCTTTTGCCCTCTTTTCCGGTTTTGGCATACAGTGGCTCAGCCATCGGCGCGAGGTGCGCGAGGATTCGGCCATCGCGATGCTCTGGACGTTCGGCATGAGCGTCGGCATCCTCTGCGCCTATCTCACGCCTGGCTTTGTGACCGATTTGCCGTCGTTCCTCTTTGGAAGCATCCTTTCGGTGACGCGCGCTGATCTGCTCGCGTTGGGCGTCATGGCCAGTCTGGCCCTTCTGCTCCATCTGATGATGGGACGCGTTGTCGTGGCGGTGGCTTATGACCGTGACTTTGCCGTGACCCAAGGTCTGCCTGTGCGCTTTGTCGAGGCCGTAATGACGGCGCTGACGGCTTTGGGCATCGTGTGCAGCCTCCACATGATGGGCATCGTGTTGGTCATCTCGTTGCTCTCCGTTCCGCAGATGGCAGCGGGCCTTTTCGCCCGCACTTATGGCGTCATGGCCGTGTTGTCGGTGGCATTCGCCCTGCTGGGCAGTGTGGGCGGCCTGCTGCTGTCCTATTATTATAATGTGCCGAGCGGCGCTACGATCGTATTGCTCTGCATCGGGATTTATTTCGTGGCAAAGGCAATAAAACAGCTCTGCTCTTGTTTATTTACAAAAAGCCCGGCGTGAAATTTTGAGACACCCCCGACCACATATCGCCCTGTTGGCCGGCCTCGTCCTTGTGACAGTGCTGGCGGCTTGTTCTACGAAGAAGAACACGGCTTCTTCGCGGTGGTGGCAGTCGTTCGTCACACGCTACAATGTTTATTTCAACGGTCACGAAGCCTACAAGGAAGGCTGTTTGACCAAAGAGAATAGCAACAAGGACAACTTCACGGAGATGCTTCCCCTTTTCGTGGTGGGCAATGAGAGTAGCCGCACCATCGGTGCGAGCAACTTTGAAACCGCCGTCACTAAGTGCGAAAAGGCCATCCAGCTTCATTCCATCAAGCGCAAGCCCGCTGTCAGCCCGAACCGTCGCCGCTCACCCAAACTCCGTGCCTATTTGAGCCGCAAGGAGTTTAACCCGTTTTTGAAGAACGCTTGGATGCTTATGGGCAAGGCCCAGTTCCAGAAAGGCGACTTCCTTGAAGCCGCCAGCACTTTCTCGTACATCACACGCCTCTATGCGCCTGAGCCCGATGTCGCCGCCGAAGCCCGGGTATGGCTTGCGCGCTGTTATGCGGAGTTAGAGTGGTTCTACGATGCCGAGGATGTCATCTCGCGGCTGCGACGCGACACTGTCCCCCCCCGCCTGAACCGCGAGCTGGATGCCACGATGGCTGACCTGCTCCTCCGGCAGGAACAACTGGCCGAGGCGTTGCCCTATCTTGAACGGACGGTGAAAGCCGAAAAGCGCAACAAGCAGCAGGCGCGCGGTTACTATCTGCTCGGGCAAGTCTATACGCAGCTCGGACGCCCAGCCGATGCCTACAAGGCCTACCAGCGCTGCCTGCGTCAGAGTCCGCCTTACGAGTTGGCTTTCAACGCACGCATACAACAGACGGAGGTACTCACGACCAAGTCCAACGCGAAAAAGATGATAAGCCGGCTGCGCCGCATGGCACGTTCCGACAACAACAAGGACTACCTTGACCAGGTCTATTACGCCATGGGCAACATTCATCTCACCCTGCGCGACACGGCCGCCGCCATAGGTGCCTATGAAAAAGGCCGGAAAGAAAGCACTCGGGGCGGCATTGAGAAGGGGGTGCTTCTCTTGCGTCTTGCCGGCTTGCGGTGGGAACGCAAGGAGTATGACAAGGCACAGGCCTGCTATGCCGAAGCCATCGGCTTGCTCGATAAGGAACACGAAGAATACGACTTGATTACGCGGCGTTCCAAGGTGCTCGACGCTTTGGTGCCTTACACATCGGCCGTGCACCTGCAGGACAGTCTGCAAGAACTGGCGCGTATGCCCGAGGCTGACCGCTTGGCCGCCATTGACCGTGTGATTGAAGAATTGAAGCGTCAGGAAGAGGAAGCACGTCGCGCGAAGGCTGATTCCGCTGCCGAAGCGCGGGCACAAAAAGGAGGTGGCGCTGGCGGAACGCTGGCCGGAAACCGTCCCGGTACGGCGGGCACCTCGGGCAACGACGAGTGGTATTTCTATAACCCTATGGTCGTGAGCCAAGGCAAGCAGGCGTTCCAGCGCCAGTGGGGGCGGCGCACTTTGGAAGACAACTGGCGCCGCTCGAATCGGACCGTGCTGGCTTCGTTGGACGACGGAGGTGTCGACTACGAGGCGGAGGATTCTATCCGGCTGGCTGAGGAACGCGCCGACAGCATCGCCGAAGCCATGGAAGCCGTGGCTGATTCGGCGCAGAACGACCCGCACCAACGTGAATACTACCTGAAGCAAATCCCTTTCACGCCCGAGGCCGTGGCAGCGTCGAATGAAATCATCAAGGACGGACTCTATCACGCCGGGCTGATTGAGAAAGACCAGCTCGAAGACTTCCCGCTGGCGGCCGCCACGTTGGAGCGTCTTGTCAGGGACTTTCCCGACTTTCAGCCGATGGATGACGTTTATTATAACCTCTTTCTGCTTTACTCCCGGTGGAATAAGCCAGTCGAAGCAGCCGGTTGGCGGGCGCGTCTGGCCGACGAATACCCGAAGAGCGACCTGGCGGTGCTCGTGACTGACCCCGACTTTGAGCGCAATGCACGTTACGGCCGCGAAATCGAGGATTCGCTTTATACCGTGGCCTACGACGCCTACCGTCGTGGGGACGACGAACGAGTCATCCACTTGGCCGATTCCACGGCACAGCGTTTTCCCACCGGGCTGAACCGTCCGAAATTCCTCTTCCTGCGCGCGCTGACTGGCCTGCGCCGTGGAGTAGACGCTCAAAGCCTTGCGACTGAACTGAAAGAACTTGTGCGCAAATACCCGGAGAGCGACGTCAGTGAGATGGCCGGTCTGATTGTCAAAGGAATAGAGGAGGGGCGCCAGCTCGGTACGGGCGCGTTCGACATCGGTTCTATATGGGCTCGTCGTACGGCCGGACAGACGGCTGCCGCCGATTCCGCGGCTCAGGCTCGCGAGCTTTCGGCCGACCGCGACGCCGCTTTTGTCTACATGCTGGCTTTCCCGACTGATTCGGTCGACGCCGACCAGTTGCTCTTTGACCTCTCGCGTTTCAATTTCGGTCGTTTCGTCGTCCGGAACTTCGACGTAGAGCGCGTTTCCCAACCCGGGATGGAGCAGTTCCGCATCCATGGTTTTAACGGCTTCGACGAGGCGCACACCTACGCACAGCAAGTTTATGCCGACAGCACCCTGCGCCCTATGGTCCGCCGTGCGCGTGTGGTCATCATTTCTGAGGACAACTTGCAGCTCCTTGGCGCGACGTACAGCTTTGACGATTATGCCAAGTTCTACGAAGAGAAATTCGCGCCGCTCGAAATAAAGCCCGAGCTTTACCTCGACGCAAACGGGCAGGAAATCCGCCAGATTTATGAAGACGAACTGCCCGGCGACTATCGCGAGGAGGAAGTGGAGGAAGCGCCTGTGGAAGACGGCGGGGAGTGGTATAGCGAATGATCACCGTGCCTGTTAAGCCGGGAGGGTAGTTAAGAACAATAGGAAAAGGGCGGCTTCTTACCGATGCGTAAGAAGCCGCCCTTCGTCGTATTTAGGAGCGGAGTGAACGTTGTTTTAATGCTATTCGGATGCCGTGTCACGCCGGCAACCGCATCTTTCGCGTCTACGCCGTGTCGCAGCCGGACTCATGTCGGCGCTCATGACGGCTTGAATGCATTTCGTCCCGCTACGGGTGTAGTTGCCCGGTGGCGGGACGGGGGATGATGCGTGCGTGTGTGGCGGTCAGCGGCCCAGCTCGATGACTTCAAGATCTTTGAAGTCGTGGCCGTCAATGGTGAGGCGTACGAGTGTGCGCACCGTTTGCCAACCCTGCAATCCAGCTGCCCCAGGGTTGATGTGGAGCAAACCGAGCGTGTGGTCGTATTGAACCTTTAAGATATGTGAATGGCCCGCAATGAAGAGGTGAGGCGGACGGGCGCGTAGTTGCGCGGCGACAGCGCGGTCATAGTGGCCGGGATAACCGCCGATGTGCGTCATCAGCACGTCGGCTTCTTCGCACCTCCATCGCAACAGGGATGGATACATTTTCCGCAGGTCTCCGCCGTCGATGTTGCCGCAGACCGCAACGAACGGTCGGAATGCCGCGAATCGTTCGGCCAGCTCCATGCTGCCGATGTCGCCGGCATGCCATATTTCGTCACATGGCTCGAAGTAATGCTCGAAGCGATGGTCCCAATAACCGTGCGTATCCGAGATGATGCCGACTCGTTTCATTCAGCAGAGCAGCCGTAGTCAGCAGGCAGGCCAAGTTTCAGGCGGATGAACTGCTTGATGAATTCGACCGTTCCGGCCTCACCGAGCACACTGGAATTGATGCAGAGGTGATAGGTGTCGGCCGCACCCCACGTGCCCGAACTGTAAAAATTGTAGAAGTTGGCACGGTTCTCGTCGCCTCGTTCTGCCATCTTCCGGGCGGTGTGCTCGTCGACATGGTTGTAGCTCATGATGCGGCGCACGCGGTCATTGAGATCCGCCGAGATGAAGATGTTGACGCAGCGTGGGTTATCGCGGAGGACGTAGTCGGCACAGCGGCCTATGAATACGCATGACTCGCGTTCAGCAGCTTTGCGGATGGCCTCACTTTGTATACGGAAAAGCGACTCGTCGCTGATCTGGTTATTGTAAAAGTCGCCTGCGCCGCTACCGAAGAAGGGGAAGATGCCGCCGAAAACCGTGCGGAAAAGCCCCTTGTGTTCATCGCTCTTTTCGAAAATTTCGGTGCAGATGCCGCTCTCCTTGGCCGCCATGGTCAGGATTTCCTTGTCGAAGTACGCGATGCCGAAGTCGTGGGCCAGTTGCTTGCCTATGATGCGTCCGCCACTGCCCAGCTGGCGACCGATGTTGATAACGAATTTTTCGATGTCCATATCTTACGGGTTTACGAGTTGTTTGCGGAATTTGCGCACCTGCATGATGAGCATCGTGATGGCCACGATGCACGAGATGGCGTCGGCCGCAGGGATGGCATACCATACGCCGAGAACCTGTGGCTTGACGAAATGAGGCAGGATGAGTAACAGCGGGAGCAGGAAGAGCAACTGCCGTGTCAGGGATAGGAAGATGCTCTTCCCGGAGTAACCGATGCTTTGGAAGAAGCTGGTTGAGACGATTTGTATTCCGACGATGGGGAAGAACAAGGTGACGATGCGCAAGCCTTGGGACGCCCGCTGGATGAGTTCGGGGTCGGTGGTGAAAGCCCGGGCGCAGGGTTCGGCCAGGAACTGGCCTGCGATGAAACCTGCTGTCGTCACGATGGTGCCGAGGATCAGGGCATAGCGCAGGACGCCGAGCAGGCGGTCGTAACGCTTGGCGCCGAAATTGTAGCCTGCAATGGGCTGCATACCCTGGTTGAGGCCAATGACGATCATCACGATAAGGAATACCAGACGGTTCGAAATGCCGTAGGCGCCCACGGCGACGTCGCCCCCGTAGCGCACCATGCTTTGGTTGATGATGATGACGACGAGGCAGGCGCACAGGTTGATGAGGAAAGGCGCCAAGCCGATAGTGAGCGATTCGGTCACAATTTTGCGGCGCAGGCGGTAGATACCGTGCTGGAAACGGATCAGTTCACTCTTTCGGCTGAACAGGCGGAATTGCCAGATCAGGACGAGCGTCTGAGACATGACAGTAGCCAAGGCGGCCCCTTGTATGCCCCAACGCAGCACATAGATAAAGAGCGGGGCAAGTACGATGTTGCAGATCACTGTGCAGATGGTGGCGAGCATGGCTTGCTTGGGGCGGCTTGTCGAGCGTAAAAGGGCATTCAAACCTAAGTAGAGGTGCGTGACGACATTGCCGGCAAGGATGACGTGCATGAAGTCACGGGCATAAGGAATGGTGGTCGGGCTGGCACCGAAGAAGTAAAGTATCGGGTCGAGCAGCAGTTCAAGCAACAGACCGAGCGAAAGGCCCATGACGACGTTCATTACCACGACGTTTCCCAAGATGTGCTGGGCTGTCTGATAATCTTTTTGCCCCAGTTTGACGGACATGAGCGTCGAGGCACCCACACCCACCATGGCGCCGAACGCGGCAGTCAGCGACATGAAAGGTTGCGTCAGTGCCAACCCCATGATGGCCTCGGGGCCTACGCCTTGCCCGATAAAGATGCCGTCGATGATGTTGTAGAGTGAAGAGGCTGCCATCGCTACGATGGCGGGGATGGCATACTGCATCAACAGTTTGCCGACAGGCTTTTGACCTAAATCGTTAAATCTCTGAGCGTTATCCATTTTCCGTTTCTATTTCTCTGCAAAGTTACGAATTTCTTGTCCACATCGGTGCATTGTCCGGACGAAGTGCCCTTTCATGAAACTTGTGTGGCGAAAGGCTTGGCCGTTTGTAAGGAATTTCGTATCTTTGCCCCCGAATTTCCCGAAAGGGTTAGGGAGAGATGCTCGAGTGGTTGAAGAGGCACGCCTGGAAAGCGTGTAAACGCCAAAAGCGTTTCGGGGGTTCGAATCCCCCTCTCTCCGCTTTTTTTGTATATAGTTAAGTTCCCCCACAGTTTGTAGAGATTTCTGGACGAAGCCCGCAAGTTTGCTTGTGGCGGTTTTGTCGTGTGCGTCTGTGGCTGGGTGATTCTTTGTGTACCGATGAAAATAAGTGGACGGCTGACAGAAAATTCTGTCAGCCGTCCACTTATCCCTGTCAGCCGGTTTGCCTGCTGCAACGGGCAAACCGGTCCGATGTTACCCGCGTCGGTTGAGTTTTCGCCGCAGGGCGCGGCCGCCGAAGCGGCAGGCGTTTTGCGCCTTGCCCACCCAGGCTGCGCGGAGTTCGTCGGGAAGCAGGAGACGGACTTTGGCACTGCGTGTCAGGAGCAGACGCAGCTTGTGCAGGCGGAAGTGGCGTTGTTCCAAAGAACTGGACTCGAAGTTCTGCCCATAGTTCCCGCTCTTGCGGACGAGGTGCAGCAGGGCGCCGGCTCGCCGTTTGTCTTCGTGCCAATGGTAGGGGATGTCGCCGGCAGGGGCGTGGAAGTAGATGACGGCTGTGGTCGCGATGGCGTCGGCCAGATGGCGGAGCCGGAGGGCATCGAGCCAGCGGTCAAGGCGCGTGGCGTCGATTTCGTCGTGCCACCGGTGCAGGTACATGAAGATGTCGCAAAGTTGCCGCAGGCCGATGCCTTCGCTGACGATGTGGTTGGCGAAGTGGGCCAGCAGATGGAGCAATCCGACGGTGGGCGGGAGCATGTGGACAGTTTTTCCGCCGAGAGTGGTGCAGAGGGCAGGTTCGCAGTCCAGTCCTTCGGCAAAGGCGGCTTGCAGCCGGTCGTTGAGACGGCGGTGGTAGAACATCGAGAGGCGGAAATGGTTTTCTACGATGATGCCTTTCCAATGGAACTCGACGTGCTTGTCGATGAGCGGGTCGTAGTCCGTAACGTTCGTGCCGTTCGCCCGTGCCCATCGGTCGGCAGCGTCGAAGCCCTCGGGCAGGAATACGTCGATGTCGCCCGGCGTGCGCCACAAGGGATGAGGATAGTTCATCGCCACGCCGTGTCCTTTGAGTAAGAACGGGCGTGCCCCCAAGCCTTCGTAGATATTGAATAGTTCGGCGATCTGTGCTGTCATGGCCGTGTTTACCTGTTCTACGCGGACGACGTAGGCGTACAAGTCCAGTAGTAGCCTGCGCGGTGGACGGCTTGCTTCGTCAGTCCGGGTGGCCGCCTCGTAGAGCAAGCCTTCGGTGCGCTGCTGTTGCGCCCAGGCCAGCGCTCCGGCCCATTCGTCGGGGCGGACGTCAGCTGTGGGCTGTCCGTAGAGGGCACAGGCCATCAGGCTGAGATAGGTGCGAAAGCTTCTGTCGTCCATGGTGCTCTATAATTTGCGGAAAGCCAGCCAGTAGGCATAGCGTAGCAGGTGGATCTGTCGTTTGATACGGCTGGGCTGGTGGATGAGGCGGTAGAGGAATTCAAGGTTGTGGTCGATCCACCAGCGCGGAGCCCGTTTGACGTGGCCGGTGTAGACGTCGAACGAACCGCCTAAGCCTTGGTAAACGGCCGGGTGGCGGCGTAGCATTTCCTCCATGAGTAATTCCTGTTTTGGCGAGCCCATGGCGACGAACACGAAGTCCGGTCGTTTCGCCGCCACGTCGTCGATGAGCGCCGCGCGCTCTTCGGGCGTTTTCAGGTAGCCGTTGCGGTAGCCTACGATGCGGATGTCGGGATATTCGCGGCGGAGCTTGGCAACAGTTTCGTCAATCACTTCCTGCCGGCCTCCGACGAGGTAGAACGTCTTGTCGCGGTGGCACGCCGCGATGCTTTTCAGCCAGAGCTCACATCCCGGCAGCTTGCACGCTTCGGGGTGGCCTTTCTGGCGCAGGGCGTAGACGGCACCCGCCCCGTCGCAGAAGCCGATGTTGCGGTTGATGATATCGCGCGTTTCGTCGGTGGCATGCAGGATTTTTTCGGCGTTGATCGAAACAAGGATGCCCTTGTGCTTCTCTGCAAAGGCCAGCAGCTCGTCGAACGAGCGAAACGGATATACCTTGACGCCGTTGAGCGTCACGCGGTTGTCGGTTATGGTGTTGTTCGAACTCATTTGAAACGTTATTCGTACCGTTTTAGTGGGCAAATGGATAGTCCTTTTGTCGGGTAAATTATATGAAAAAGGGAAATATAGGAGGATTTTCTTTTCTTTTAGTTGACTTGTCTCGCATCTTGTTGACAGTATGCCCTGATATCATCTTCAAATTGTTTGGCTATACGCGAAGCGCGGAAATGAGTTGAGGCATATTGTCGATTATGGAATCCTATCTCTCTGCATAGCTGTGGGGAGAGAATGTATGTGCGGATGGCTTGGGCGAAATCCTCCGGTGCGAGAGAATCTACCAGTTGTCCCATTTCTCCATTAACGAAGAAGTCGACGATGCCGCCGACCGGGCGGGTAATGACCGGTAAGCCAAATCCCATGGCTTCCAGTACGGATGTGGCAAGTCCTTCTTCGTAAGATGGTAGTACATAAATGTCGGATTGCTGGTAACTTTCAGCCAATTTCATGCCGTCGACCCGACCTGCAAAGGTGACGTCAACGATACCTTTCTCTTTTGCGTATCCTTGTGCTGCTTCTAATTCTTCGCCATCTCCGCATATTAACAAAGTTAGGTCTTTGAACTCATCTTTTAATATACTGAATGCGTCGAGGGCTATATATATACCTTTGGTCTTGATGATGCGGGAGAGAAACAGAATACGGCGAATTTGAATAGGCTTGACGAGGAACGGAAGATCAAGCAGTTTATCGTCGATTTTGGTTGTGGTTTGTATAATTGGACACTTTATTCCCATTCGTAGAAGAGAGGTTTTGAAACCAGAATAAAGGACATAAATAAATGCGCTCTTCCCGTAGACTTTCGCAAACACGCTTCTGCGATTTTCAAGTCTCTGGGCTAAGGCTGTGTCCCACCCATGGAAAAATGTAATTACTTTTTTCTTGAAAATCAAGGCTATGAGTACGTAAATGCCGTCTCTCATAAGTTGATATCTTCGAAAAGATGGATTTACGACAACTGCGTCAAAGCGGTGAAACATTAACTTGCAGATGAAGACTATGATATCCGGTAAAAGGGTCAGTGGAGCCGGGATGTGTTTGCGTTTTCCGTATGTAGCGTAATGTATGTCAGAATTCCAATAACCCGACAGACCGAGATAATGATTGGCTACGCCACCCAGAAGAGAAAGGTCAGGCACGACGAGAAGTAGTTTCATAAGGTTGCGTCAAACGGGTTCAATAATCTTTCCTCGGGTTGCAAATATAAGAAGGGACGCCATAAAAACCCAAAAAAAGGCGTATTGAAGATAGTTGCTGTTGATGATTGAGTAGGGGATGAACGTGATGAAAAAAGTGGCAAGGGTCATCCTGATAGGAGTGAGTGCTCTACGATATTTCCTCCATATTATCCATAAAATCCAGAGGAATGTGATTAGTCCGGGCAATCCGTAAAATACGAGAATTTCGATGATAATGGAATGTGAGGCTACCACATAATGGCTATTGAATGCTCCAGACCCGCACCCCATGGCGTAACATTCGCATATAGCCGCCCAGTTTTTAGCCCAAATGATACTTCGTCCGGTTTCTCCAAACGTCGCGACCCCCATGCGTTCTTCAAGTTGCGAGAAGAGAAGATCCCCCCATTCGTAGAGCGCTGCCCCCACGCACAGGCAGAGAACCCCCAAAAAGAGCATCTTGTGTTTGAAATAGGAGCGTCTGTAATAGAACAGATAGGTCAGCGCAGCGAGTGCGATGCACAATATGCCTCCGCGAGACGCATTCACTGTGATGATTACAATGCTGAGCAGTAAGCACGCGAGTGGCAGGACGAATTTTTTGAGTTCGGTGGAACAGAATAGTTTGTAGGCCAAAAATGGAATGGCGCAGCACAAGGCCGTGACATATTCGTTATAATTGCCGAAAGTGGCGGCGGCGTAGACTTTGTTGAAGATGCCGTTAATGCCATAGCCCAGTTCCAGAAGTTCAGCTTGGTTCATGTTTGTGGGGAGGTGGCTCCCGGTAGCGATTTCCCAAATACCAATCAGCCCCGTTGATAGCACGAATGCCATCCAGCCAACAGTCACTGAGTATTTCGGGCAGGCGGCTCTTTGCGCAAAAAGAAGCAGTGCCATCAGAATGTGGCTGTTAAGGAAAAGGTAGCCCAGTTCCACGTAGGGAAGTGTTCCCCAATGATGCATCCGGTCATAAATGAAAGTGAGGCATAGGGCGTACAGAAGGAATCCGATGCCTATGACGGACAACCTTCTGATAAAGATGTTTTTTTGGTGCAGGTAGAGAATGAATGTGAAAGGCAGTATGCAAATGGAGAACACTCGGATAGCCTGCACGGCACCGCCCACCCAGCCGAATGTCAACAGGGTGATTGTAAAGACAATGAGTTTGTCGAACATGTTCGCCTTCTGTCTGTTCAGACTAATGGTGCTTTCTGAGTTCATGTTTGAGCCGAATGATTATCATGGTGACTTTGTGTCCTATCAACCGGGCCATTTTTTTCTTCATTCGTGTATAGGCCGATTGCCACGTGGCGGCGTAGTGATGTATGCTACGCGTGTTGGCGGTTAGTGAAAGATGGCGCCCCGTCATTTCTATGGGGTTGAAGTATTCTTTGGGGTAGATCCAGATCCCTGCGACGTTTTGGATGTCAGTTTTGTTGGACAGGCCATGTTTAGCCAATACCTCTGTTGTGTAGAGTACGACGGTTTTGAGATTTAGCGTTCCGTCTGCATTCTTGAAGCGGAGGGTTGCATAAAGGTCAATCATCTCCCTGTATAGCTTGTGCTTCGGAGTGACTCCGAGCCCGAGGCCTGGTGCAACAGCAATTGCTGTCGCGTCAGTGGCGTCCTGTTCGCAACCCATGAAAGGGCCGCGTTCGATGATGTCATCCAGCGGGCGGATGATTTCTACATCGGTGTCAAAATATAACCCGCCTTCCTCAAAGAGAATCTTGAAGCGGGCGTAGTCCGACACAAAGGCATACTTTTTGGCTTCGTAGGCCTCTTGGATATAGGGTATGGCGTGTATATTAAAATTAGTTTCGTTCCATTCCTTGATATCGTAGTCGGGCAGGAATTTCCGCCATGAGGCGATGCATCTTTTTGCCGATTGAGGCAGAGGCTTGCCGCCGAACCAACAATAATGGATAACTTTGGAGATGGACATATTTATCTGATGATTTGTTTGAGCTTTTGACTGATAAACTGGCGCTCAGAGCGTGTGGTGCCCAGCAGATAGGCGCAGAGCCCGGCTGAAACCACACTCGTAAGGGTTACGCACACGAATGATTGCCATGAATGTGGTGGGAGCAACCGGAACACGACATAGGGCGCCACCCACGCCACGGCGCAGACCTTGGCAATGGGAAACATGACTTGGCGTAGATACGCCCACATATTTAATCCAATGCGCGGATAAGTGATGCCGACGCGGACAAACTGCGTGACTACGTCGATGCCAAGGACGGTGAGTAGCACTTGTTCGGGCGTGATACGTCCAAGTTTCAAGAGCATATAGGCAATGGGCAAGGCGGCGAGCAGCAGGAGACTCTCCACGGTTTGATATTTTTTGATGTCACCCGTGGCGCGAATGGCCGTCACAGTGGTGCCGCTGAGGGAGTAGTTCATGCCGATGAATACCATGATGCGGACAAAGTTGGCGCTGTGGGCTGGCACTTGGCCGAGCCAAAGTTGCAAAATATATTCGGCATGGAACAAAAAAGGCAAGGCAAAAATGAGAATGAGGAAGAAAGAGTAGCGGGTGCTGGCCAGGAGTAGCTTATGCATGTAATCAAGGTCGCCTTGGGCGTAGGTCTTCGTGATCTGTGGGTTCGCGGCCATCTGGAAGTAGGCAAAAAACTGGTTGATGGCCGATTGCACCTGAACTGCGATGCCGCGTGCTGCATTGACAGCCGGGCCGAAAAAGAGGTTCAGCAAGACGTTTACGCCCTGCGTGTTGCCGATGTAAGCCAAGCTCCCGCCCACGGTCCAGCTCGCGTACGACAGGATTTCGCGCGACTTCGCCCGATCCCACTCGATGTGGTAGGCGGCCTCAGCAAAATGGCGCTTGCAATAGGACTGGTAGACTATGCGAAAGGCGCACTGCACCACCATGAAGAGCAGGGCATAGACGATGAGGCGGTCTGCCGGTAGCAAGGGGAGGATGAGCACGATGACCAGCTTGGCCACCGTCTCACCCATCGAGATGTAGGCGAAGGCGCCCATCCGCTCCCTAGCAATGATGAGCGCGTTGAACGGCATGGAAGCAAGCAGCAACACCGCGGACACCACTGCGCTTTGGTAGACCCACATCGCCGCCATGGCGCGTTCGGGAGGGATGACTAGCTTGTTCATCACGAACCACAGCCCCACCGTCTCGGCCAGAACGAGGATGAGCGCGGCAAACAAGTAGTGAATGGTGACGATGCTATTGAACGTTCGGCGCAGTTCGGTATGGTCGCCCCGCCCAATGTCGAAAGCCAAGAAGCGGGAAGAGGCGCTGCTGAGCGACCCGTTGATGAAACCGAATAAGGCAACAAAACCACCCACCACATTGAATATGCCGTAGTCCGTCACGCCAAGGACTTGCAGCACGACGCGCGAGGTGTAGAGCATGACCGCCATGTTGACACACGTACGCATGTAGAGCATCGCCGTGTTTTTGGCGATGCGTTTGTTGTTGTCTGCGTGTGTGGTCATCGGTCTGGGGTGTTTAGAGGTTTTGGAACACGCGCACTACGCTGTCGCACCAGTTTTCCAGCGACAGCAGGGCCATGTTGTGGACCCGTGTCTGTGTTGTCCGCTTGCTCCATCCCTGTTTGTCGCCAGCGGAAAGGAGCACTTGCTTCATCTTTTCGGCCAGATCGCCGATGTCCGTGCTCTTGAAAGTCAACACTGAGGGGTTTCCGGCGTTCCAGAAAGTGCCGGGTATGTCGCTCTGGATGACAGGCAGACCGTAGAGTGTGGCCTCGGCTACAGCCATGGATTGTGTCTCCCGGAGGGATGCGCTCACATAGCACGAACTTCGTCGGAACAGTCCGGCCACGTCTTCTGTTTGCGGGGTGAGCTCGACCCAAGGCGGAACGTTGTCGCCAAAGAGGCGTTCCACCATGTTGCGCGTCCCGATGCCCTCCGTCAAGAGCAAGCGGAACGGTGGCACGCCTTGCTGGCGCAACTGTATTCCGGCGCGCACGATGTACTCCGTTTTCTTGATGCTTTCAATTCCGCCCATGGAGAAGAACGTGAAAGTCTGGGGCGATGTGGGAGTCGTGGCGTGGCGCAGGCGCGTCGTGTCGATGCCATTAAGCAGTACGGTGCATTCGGGGAAGTGAATCCCCGCCATTTCCTGTGCTGACATGGGCGGAGGAAGTTTGGCCCAGTGGTGTTTGAACCATGTGGCGTAGTAGGCGCTTTCGGGGCTCACGGCTATGAGGGACACGCGGCGACCATAAATGCGATAGTATAGCACGTAGGATGCCATACGTCGCATCCGCGTGAAGAGGCTTAGGTGCTCGCCTGGCGTTTGGATGGAGTAGAGCGAGTGGATGTGCCACACGGTCCGCGTGTGCAGTTTGAGGGTGCGGATGGCCTGTACGGTGGGCAGGTTGTAGAGCGAGAAGTGGGTGTAGGCCACATCCGGACGTTCTTCCTTGAAGATGCGGCGCACTTCCGCTTTCAGCTTCCGGCGTTTCATGATGGTGTGGTGCACCGTGAATTCGTTTGCAACCGACGTCAGCCACTCCCGCTTTTCTTGTCTCGGAAACACCCATGCGATGGTAGCCCCGTAGGTGACGCTCAGGTACCGGGCTAAGTGGAGCAGGCAGGGGATGATGTTGCCGCCGTACGGACAGTTGAGGCTGACGAGGAAGACGATCCTCTTGTGGTGAAGGTCCATGATGATTAGGACGGGTTTTAGTCTGTCTTTCTGTTCAGTTCCCGCAACGCGTCGACGATTCGCTCGCAGGCGTGGCCGTCGCCGTAGGGGTTGACGGCTTGGCTCATGCGGGCGTAGGCGGCGGGGTCGTCGAGCAGGGTGCTGACGGCGCTGGTGATGCGGTCGAAGTCGGTGCCGACAAGGCGGACGGTGCCTGCAGTGACGGCTTCGGGGCGTTCGGTGGTGTCGCGCATGACGAGTACGGGCTTGCCTAGGCCGGGGGCTTCTTCCTGGATGCCGCCGCTGTCTGTGAGGACGATGTGGCTTTTCTCCATCAGGTAGACGAAGCTCAGGTATTCGAGCGGCTCGATGAAGTACATGTTGCCCAAGTCGATGAGGTCGGGGCCGAAGACGTCGTGGATGGGGCGGCGCACGTTGGGGTTGAGGTGCATGGGGTAGACGAAGTCCACCTGAGGGTAGCGTTCTGTCAGCGCCTTGATGGCCCTGCACATCGAGAGGAAGCCGGTGCCGAAGTTCTCGCGGCGGTGGCCAGTGATGAGCACGAGGCGGCGTCCGCCTGTGAGGCGGCTGACGTCGTAGCCGGCTTCGTGGAGATGGGCGTCGAGCCCGGCCGCGAGTTCGGGGTTGGCCTTGATGCGGGCGGTCACCCAATGGAGGGCATCGATGACGGTGTTGCCCGTGACCCAGATGTGGTCTGCCGCGATGTTTTCGGCCAGCAGGTTGTCGCGGCTCAGCGGCGTGGGGGCGAAGTGGCAGGTGGCCAGGCGCGCGGTGAGCTGGCGGTTCATCTCCTCGGGCCAGGGACTGAGGACGTCGTGCGTGCGGAGGCCGGCCTCGACGTGCCCGACAGGGATTCGGGCGTAGAAGGCGGCCAAGGCTGCGGACATGCTGGTCGTGGTGTCGCCATGGACAAGTACGATGTCGGGACGTGCGGTGGTGAGCACCTCGCGCATGCCTGTGAGCACCCTGGTGGTGACATCGTAGAGGTCTTGCCCGGCGCGCATGATGTTGAGGTCGAAGTCGGGACGTATGTGGAAGATGTCGAGTACTTGGTCGAGCATCTGACGGTGTTGTCCGGTCACGCAGACAAGGGTACGGAACTCGTCGGCATGGCTTTCGAGCGTTTTGACCAGCGGGGCCATTTTGATGGCCTCTGGGCGCGTTCCGAATACGAGCATGACGGTTTTCATCGGTGCTGGGTTCTTTGTTCTTACGGGCGTGGTGGTGTGTCGGTGCGTGCGGACGGATTTGGCGGTCGGCGTGTCTGCGATTCTTGTCGCAGTGACAGGGTTTTCCCGCAGCCGTTTGCGTTTGCCGCTTGGTATGGGTGGGGGCGCAGCGGCTTTTCCGGCTCTGCCCGGGGTTATTTATAGATGCCGCAGAAGTCGAGGATGATTTTGTCGTCCCTGCGGGGGAGTGATTTGAACGGTGCGTGGGCGGTCAGAAAAGCCACGATGTCGGCCTTTTCGTAGGCTTCCTGGTAAGGGGTGAGCTTGAACACGCTGTGCTCGCGGACGTTGGGTTCGACCACGAGGATGTCGGCGTCGTGGCTGCTCTGCATCACTTTCGAGACGATGTATTTGGCGGGGCTTTCGCGCAGGTCGTCGATGTCGGGTTTGAAGGCGAGGCCCATCATCGCGACGCATGGCTTACGCTGATGCTCCAATTCGAATTTCAGCATGGCGTTTTCGATTTTCTCGGCACACCAGAATGCTTTGTAGTTGTTGATTTCGCGTGCTTTGGCGATGAGCTGTGACTCGACGGGGAAGTCGGCCGTGATGAAATAGGGGTCGACGGCGATGCAGTGTCCGCCCACGCCGCATCCGGGCCAGAGGATGTTGACCCTCGGGTGCTTGTTGGCCAGGCGGATGAGCTCCCACACGTTGATGCCCGCCTTGTCGCAGATGAGCGAGAGCTCATTGGCAAAGGCTATCTGCACATCGCGGCTCGAATTTTCGGTGAGCTTGCACATTTCGGCCGTCTTGCAGTTGGTGCGGTGAAGCGTCCCTTTGACGAACTGGCTGTAAAAGGCGGTGGCTGCGTCGGTCGAGGCTTCGTCGCGGCCACCGATGACGCGGTCGTTGTGGACAAGTTCGTAGATCACGTTGCCGGGTAGCACGCGCTCCGGGCAGTAGGCAATGTGCAGCTTCCCGTTGAGTTCGGGGCGCAGGCTGAATATGAGTTCGGCCATCTTGTCCGTTGTTCCGACGGGCGACGTCGATTCGATGACGTAGAGGTCGCCGTCTTTCAGTAGCGGGACGACGGCGCGTGTGGCTGCCTCGACGTAGGATATGTCGGGTTCATGGTTGCCCTTGAACGGTGTGGGGACAACCATGAAGTATGCGTCGCAAACCTGGGGCTGTGTGTAGGCTTTCAGTTTGCCTTGGCTGACCACTTCTTGCAACATTTCCTCCATCCCGGGTTCTACGATGTGCAGGTGGCCGGCGTTTGTCATCTCGACGACTTGGCTGTTGATGTCCACCCCGACGACGTCCACGCCGTGTTTGGCGGCTATGATGGCGGTTGGCAGGCCGATGTAGCCTAAGCCCATGAAACATGCTTTCATCTTGTCTTTCCTTTGTCTTGATTGTTTCTTTGTTTACTCGTTCTCTTGTGGCGCTGCCGGTGTCGGCTGCGCTGTGGCTTTGTTGCCGTGCAGCTAGGAAGCGTACGGCAGCTTCTGTCAAGAGTGTGGTTCCGTAGACAACAGAAACTTCATGCTTTCCCCTCTTGGCGTGGTGTGGTCCCGGTGCTCACTGTGGCGCACCGGGTTGCTTGCGGGGGTGTTTTTGTTCTGCATGAGAAGTCTCCGGTTTTTTCTCTTGCTGATGCGGAATGCACGTACCGGTCTTTGAGGGGTGGCAACGCCACTTGGAGACCTGCACCATTACGCCGATGGATACGGCGATGAGCACGACGTACGATCCTGCCTGTGTCTTACCAACTTTCCATTGATACCTTTGAGCGGGCTGCGGACGACGCAGATGGGCGTTCCGCCGTGTGCGGCCGGAAATCCGGCCTCGACGAACCTCCCCCGTAAGTTGCGAATGCTGGCGGCGTGCGGTTCTGCCTTCTCTGCGCGGCAGATGCCGCACCAACCCCTGTCCGTTTTTGTGTAAACGCGCGAGGCGTAAGGGCTGGCCTGCAAAGTCTCGGCGAGGATGGGTCCTTTGCCTTGGCCGTACTGCACGAACAGCTGGTCGTGTGTGGCCGGCAGCAAGGACCGCCTGCTCTTTCCGCTTGTGCCGGCATGTCCGGCATGGCAAATTGGGAAGAAACATTTCACCCAATTCCTTTCCAAGTGCAGCAGCAGTGTATCCCCCTTGCGGTGAAACACTTGCAGCGCATACCAGACTGGCGTGTTCCCGCTCATTGTCAATTGTCAGTTGCGTAAGTATACTTCCTGACTTCGTCCCGTCATCGTGAATGGGCGTTCGACTTTTCAGGAAGGATAACGCAGTTTCCCGCAGGGTGCCGTATGGGAACCGGGGTTCACAACGTTCGGCGGGCCTTTTCATTAACGCCCGCAAATATACAAATTAATAGTAAAATAGACCATTAGCGCAGGGCTTTTTTCTGCGCAAGCCGTACATGCTGGCACAGGTTTTACGACACTTACCTTTTTTTGCCTGGTATGGATCATCGGGCGTGGAGGCACATTTTGCCGCAATGGTGGGTCGCTTCTTTGAGGGTTTGCCTATGGAGCGTATCGCCGGATGCGGTGGGGTGGCCCGTGGGTCCGATTTTTGCGGGGCGGCGACCTGTCTTTCCTGGAAGGCTGTCCGTTTTTCCTGGTCGCCGAGTTGTTCTGTGGGTGTGGCTGGCAGTCGTTTCGCGAGGGCTTCCGGCCAAGGGCAATGGGACAGCCGGTCGTCCTGTCTACGGCGAAGCCCCCTGTGTCGCAGCTTGTGGCATAGACGCAGGGGGCTTCGCAGATGGTTGCGGCGGCAAGGTCAGCCCACAGTACCTTCCAGCGAGACGGAAAGCAGTTTTTGTGCTTCGACGGCAAACTCCATGGGGAGTTTGTTGAGCACATCCTTTGCGTAACCGTTGACGATGAGGTCTACGGCCGCCTCTGTCGGGATGCCGCGCTGGTTGCAGTAGAATAGCTGGTCTTCGGAGATCTTCGAGGTTGTCGCCTCGTGCTCGACGGTTGCCTTGTCACCGATGACGTCAATATATGGGAACGTGTGTGCGCCGCAAGTCGGGCTGAGCAGGAGGGAGTCGCATGAAGAGTAGTTGCGTGCTCCCTCGGCGCGGGGACCGACCTTGACAAGGCCGCGGTAGGAGTTCTGGCTCCGTCCGGCCGAGATGCCTTTCGAGACGATAGTCGAGCGTGTGCCGCGGCCGAGATGGACCATCTTGGTGCCGGTGTCGGCCTGTTGGAAGTTGTTGGTGACGGCCACACTGTAAAATTCGGCTTGTGAGTTGTCGCCCATCAGAATGCACGAGGGGTATTTCCATGTGATGGCAGAACCCGTCTCGACTTGCGTCCACGATAGTTTGCTGTTCGCCCCGCGCAGCTGTCCGCGTTTAGTGACGAGGTTGTAGACGCCGCCGCGGCCTTGTGAGTCGCCCGGATACCAGTTCTGAACCGTGGAGTATTTCACCTCGGCATCGCGGTTGACCACGATTTCCACGATGGCGGCGTGCAGTTGGTTCTCGTCGCGCATGGGAGCGGTGCATCCTTCGAGGTAAGAGACGTATCCGCCGTCGTCACAGACGATGAGCGTGCGTTCGAATTGTCCCGTATTGCGCGCGTTGATGCGGAAATAGGTCGACAATTCCATCGGGCAGCGGACGCCTTTTGGGATGTATACGAACGAGCCGTCGGAGAAGACGGCGCTGTTGAGCGCGGCGAAGAAGTTGTCGCGATAGGGCACGACGGAGCCCAGGTACTTGCGGACAAGCTCTGGGTTTTCGCGGACGGCCTCACTGATAGAGCAGAATACGATGCCTTTTTCGGCGAGTTTTTCCTTGAACGTCGTTTTGACCGATACGGAGTCCATCACGGCGTCGACGGCTACTCCGGCCAAAGCCATCCGCTCTTCAAGAGGAATGCCCAGCTTGTCGAATGTCTTCATCAGCTCAGGGTCGATCTCTTTCGGCGCTTCGCCTTTTTTTGTGCGTGTAGGGTCGGCGTAATACGAAATGGCTTGGTAGTCGATGGGGGGCAGGTCGACGTGAGCCCATGAGGGCTGTTTGAGCGTCTGCCAGTAGCGGAAGGCTTTCAGGCGGAAGTCGAGTAGCCATTCGGGCTCGCCTTTCTTCTCTGAGATGAGGCGGACGACATCTTCGTTGAGCCCTTTGTCGATGATTTCGGTGTGGATGTCGGTTGTGAAGCCGTATTCGTAACTCTTCTCAGCGACTTCGCGCACGATTTTGTTCTTTTCTTTTCCGTTGTCGGCCATGTGGGTGTTTTTAGTGTTTATTCCTGCTCTACGGGCCTTACTCAGCGTCGACGTCAGGTGCGCCCGCTGCGTCAGCGCTGTCTTTTTGCGAAGTCTGGTTGAAGTGGACCCAAAGCGTATCGTCCTTGGTGGCTTCCTCATAGTAGGCGTTGGCGGCTTGCTGCATGCCCGTGAACATGACTGAAAGGGCATTGCGGACGGGCACGTAGAGCCGTGAGTCGTCAGCTTTCGACTGGTTGACGATGCCAAGTATGCTCATCACGTTGAACACACAGCTCAACAGGATGAGGTATTTGACGAAGCTGACGGCAGCGCCGAGCAGGCTGTTGGGCCAGCCTAACTGCAAGCCGCGAAGGGCGGCGGTCAGGGTGTTGGCCACGAAGCCCAGGACAATAGGGGTGATGATCCAGAGGATGATGAACGCAACGATGTTCGTGATGTACGTAGCGGTGCCGTCCATGCCCAGATATTCCCCCAAAAAGGAGTAGAAGAGCGATGCCACAATGAGGCCGGCAATGAAGCCCACCGTCGATACGAGTTCCTTGATCAGGCCGTTTTGCCAGCCTTTGAACAAGGCCCAGAGAGCGATGAGCACGATGGCGATGTCTATGAACATGGTGTCAACGTTTTATGGCTCCTCCTTGCAGCCCGGTCTTGCGCCGGGCCGCAAGGAGTGACGTTTGTGTTAAAGTTTCTGCTTAACTTCGATTTCTTGGAAAGTCTCGATGATGTCGCCCTCCTTGATGTCGTTACAGTTGGTCAGACTGATGCCGCATTCAAAGTTTGTGTTGACTTCTTTCACATCATCCTTGAAGCGCTTCAGGTCATTGATGGCACCGGTGTAGACTACGATACCGTCGCGGATGAGGCGTGCCTTGTCGCTGCGCTTTACCTTGCCGTCGACAACATAAGCACCGGCCACGTAGCCCACTTTGGAGATGTGGTAGACTTGTCGGACTTCAAGCGTGGCCGTTGTCTCCTCTTTAAGGATGGGTTCGAGCATGCCTTCCATGGCTTGCTTGACTTCTTCTATGGCATCGTAGATGACGGAGTATAGGCGGATTTCGACACCTTGGCTCTCGGCCTGTTTGCGTGCGCCTTGGCTTGGACGGACTTGGAAGCCGACGATGATGGCCTGCGAGGCGGCTGCGAGGGTAACGTCGTTCTCTGAGATTTGCCCCACACCTTTATGGATGACGTTGACGGCTATTGTTTCGGTCGAGAGCTTGATGAGCGAGTCGCTGAGGGCTTCGACAGAACCGTCCACGTCGCCCTTGACGATGATGTTCAGTTCCTTGAACGATCCCAGCTTGATGCGTCGGCCTACTTCGTCGAGTGTCAGAATCTTGTGGGTGCGGAGGTTTTGCTCACGTTGCAGTTGCTCGCGCTTGTTGGCGATTTCACGGGCTTCTTGCTCGGTCTCCATGACGTGGAAAGTGTCGCCTGCCTGCGGCGCGCCGTTGAAGCCGAGCAGCGTGGCGGCCATCGAGGGGCCGATGTCGTTGACACGCTGGTTTCGCTCGTTGAAGAGCGCTTTGACGCGGCCGTAGTTCGTGCCGGCCAGGACAATGTCGCCCTGATGTAGCGTACCGTTGCTGACGAGCACTGTGGCGACGTAGCCACGCCCTTTGTCGAGCGATGACTCGATGATGGTGCCAGTGGCCTTGCGGTTGGGGTTGGCTTTGAGTTCGAGCATGTCAGCTTCGAGCAGCACCTTGTCGAGCAGGTCGGCCACACCAATGCCTTTCTTGGCCGAGATGTCTTGGCTCTGGTACTTTCCGCCCCATTCTTCCACGAGGTAGTTCATGGCGGCGAGCCCCTCCTTGATTTTGTCGGGGTTGGCACCGGGCTTGTCTATCTTGTTGATGGCGAAGACAATGGGCACGTTGGCTGCCATGGCGTGGTTGATGGCCTCTTTGGTCTGGGGCATGATGTCGTCGTCGGCGGCGATGATGATGATGGCGATGTCGGTCACTTGGGCGCCGCGGGCACGCATGGCGGTGAACGCTTCGTGGCCCGGGGTGTCGAGGAAGGTGATGTGACGTCCGTTTTCGAGCGTCACGTTGTAGGCACCGATATGTTGCGTGATACCGCCGGCCTCGCCTGCGATGACGTTCGACTTTCGGATGTAGTCAAGAAGTGACGTCTTTCCGTGGTCGACATGTCCCATCACTGTGACGATGGGGGCGCGGGGTTCGAGATCTTCTTCGTTGTCCTCTTCTTCGGCCACAGCTTCCGACACTTCGGCGCTGATGAACTCTGTCTTGAAACCGAATTCGTCGGCTACGAGTTCGATGGTCTCGGCATCGAGGCGTTGGTTGATGCTGACCATGATGCCGATGCTCATGCACGTGCCGATGACTTTCGTCACGGGGACGTCCATCATGGTCGCAAGTTCGTTGGCTGTAACGAATTCCGTGATTTTCAGCACTTTGCTCTCGGCCTGTTCTTCCATGAACTGTTCCTCTTGCTGCGCGCGAACTTGCTCACGTTTTTCTTTGCGGTACTTTGCGCCTTTCGAGGCTTTCGACTTGCCTGTCAGACGGGCCAACGTTTCTTTTACTTGTTTGGCTACGTCCTCATCGGATATTTCCGGGCGCAGGCTTTGTGCCTTGCGGTTGCGTTCCTTGTTCGAGCGTTTGCCAGCGTTCCCGTTCTGGCTGTTGTTGGTCCCGTTGTTGCGGCGTTGCTGACCACTGTGTTCGTTCACGCCGGGATTGTTGAGGTCGACGCGTTCCTTATTGCTGATGCGGGCGCGTTTTTTCTTGCCTTCGGCGGTGCCGGAGGCTGTCCCGTTTTGGCGGCCTTTCTCTTCGCGTTCCTTGCGGCGCTCTTCCTTGCTCTTCTTCTTGGGACGGGTGTTCGAGTTGATTGAGCTGAGGTCAATGGTTCCCAGCACTTTTGGACCTGTCAGCGTGGGGCTCGAATTGAGCTTGAACACGCCGTCGTCCACTGTGCCGATGGCTGATTCGCGTTCGCTTTTCGATGTAGCCGGGGCAGCTGCATTTTTTTCTGCCGCTACGTTAAGCTTTTCTGGATGGCTGGCAGGATTTTCTGTCGCAGTTTCCGTTTTTTCTGCCGTGTTGTCTGTTTTTTCCGTTTTGACAGGTGTGGACTGCGGGGCCGGTTGCGGCTTGGCGTTGAGGTCGATATGTCCTTTCATGACAACTTTGGGGCGCATATCTTCCGGAACTTGTGTCTTGATCTCTTGGGGAGCGTTCCGCTTTTCTTTGGTTGTATTTTTCCTTCCCAGCTGTCTGATCTGGCGCTCTTTGTCTGCTTTGTCGCGGAGGGCTTGATCTGCGCCGTATTCTTTTTTCAGCATTTCATACTGTTCCTCGTTGATGGCGGCATTGGGTGTAGCGTCTACGGTGATGCCTTTCTTTCCGAGGAATTCAACGATGGTTTGCAGGCCGACGTTGCATTCTTTGGTTACTCTACTAAGTCGTATTTTCATAAATTACTCGTCCTCAAATTCAGCTTTCAAGATTCTAAGCACTTCGTCGACCGTGTCTTCCTCGAGGTCGGCTTTTTCGATGAGCATTTCGCGCGGGGCGTTGAGCACGGCTTTGGCCGTATCAAGGCCTATCGACTTGATGGCGTCGATGACCCATTGGTCGATTTCGTCGGCGAACTCGTCGAGATAGATGTCTTCGGTTTCTTCGCCGCCGGTTACTTCGCGGAATACGTCGATAGTGTATTCCGTCAGCATCGAGGCGAGCTTGATGTTCAGACCGCCTTTTCCGATTGCCAGCGAGACTTCTTCGGGTTGCAGGTATACTTCTGCTTTGCGGTTCTCGTCGTCGAGTTTGATGCTCGATACGCGTGCGGGGCTCAGGGCGCGTTGGATGAAAAGGCTCGTGTTGGTCGTAAAGTTGATCACGTCGATGTTCTCGTTGTGCAGCTCCCGCACGATGCCGTGGATGCGGCTTCCCTTCACGCCGACGCAGGCTCCCACGGGGTCGATGCGTTCGTCATAACTCTCGACGGCCACTTTGGCGCGTTCTCCGGGGATGCGGGCAATGCGGCGGATGGTGATGAGGCCGTCTGCTATTTCGGGCACTTCGGCTTCAAGCAGTCGCTGCATGAACATGGGCGACGTGCGGCTGAGGTAAATCTTCGGGTTGCCGTTCGTGTTGTCTACCCTGTCAATCACGGCACGGACCGTGTCGCCTTTATGGTAAAAGTCGCCTGGAATTTGTTGGGACTTGGGCAGCAGAAGTTCGTTATTCTCATCATCAACGAGGAGAATTTCGTTCTTCCATATTTGATAGACCTCGGCAGCGATGACTTCGCCTACGCGGTCCTTATATTTATTGAATACGGCGTCGTGTTCGAGCTCGAGGATCTTGCTGGCCAGTGTCTGTCGCAGGGTGAGGATGGCGCGGCGGCCAAACTTTGCGAAGTCTATCGTTTCGGTAAGCTCTTCGCCTACTTCGAAATCAGGATCGATCGCGTGTGCTTCGGTGAGCGATACTTGCTTGTTCGGGTCTTTCACGTCGCCGTCGGCCACGATTTCGCGGTTGCGGTAAATTTCGAAGTCGCCTTTGTCGGGGTTGACGATGACGTCGAAGTTCTCGTCCGAACCGAAAATCTTGGCAATGACGTTGCGGAAACTTTCTTCAAGCACGCCGACCATCGTGGTGCGGTCGATGTTTTTTGTTTCTTTGAACTCGGAGAAAGTGTCGATAAGGCTGATGCCTTCTTCTTTTTTCTTTGCCATGGTTTCCTTTATCTTGTTTTTGTTTTTTGCTGCGCCGGATAGTGCAGACAGCCCCGCCACGAGGGCGGGGACTGCTTGGAATTTATTTGAACGTCAGGTAGTATTTCGTATATTTGACTTCGTCGTAGCTGAACGTGAGGTCCCGTTCTTCAATCTTGGGACGTTTGGCTCCTTCCGGCTTGACCTTCTCTTCGATAGTGACGGTGAAATGCTCGGGCGTGGCTTCTTTGAGCGTGCCGATGAGCTTCTGGTCGGATTGTGTGAGCACTTCGACGGGTTGCCCGACGTTGATCTCATATTGTCGGAGCACCTTGAACGGCTGTCCGATACCTGCGCTGCCCACTTCGAGTTCGTAGTCTTCTTCGTCGCGGTCAAGCCGACTCTCAATAAAGCGGCTCAGTTCTACGCAGTCCTCGATCCAAACCCCTTCGGCATGGTCGATTTCGACAACGATGCGGTCGTCAGGGCTGACGGTGACGTCAGTCAGAAAATAGTCCTTTCCGTCGAGCCATTCTTCTGCCAGTTGCTTTACAACGTTCTTGTCTATCATTCCAAACTGTATGTGATTAAAGAACAAGTGAGGAACTTGTTCTAAGCCCCTCACTCTCCGACTGCAAAGATACGGCTTTCTTGCTGTTTCCCAAAATGTTTTGCGTTTTTTTTGAGCTGCCGGATATTCTTATTGTATTGCCTGGTTTGTAAGTGAGACTGCAACTGATTCTAACAGGATTTTCCAGACAAGAAAAAGCCCCGAACGCTTTGTGGACGCCGGGGCTGGTGTGGATTACGTTGCTTTCCGCTTGTCTTAATTGGCAGGGCTGATGGCGCCGGAAGGACAAACGTCGGCACAAGTGCCGCAGTCTACGCAAACATCAGGGTTGATGGAGTAGATTTCGCCCTCGCTGATAGCGCCGGAGGGACATTCGTCGATGCAAGTGCCACAAGCGACGCAGTCGCTGCTGATTACGTATGCCATGTCGTTTTGAGATTTGAGTTTGTTAATAATGTCCTTGTTCTTATCGTGCTTGCAAAGATACGCCATTCTTGCCACTGCCATGCCTGGCACTGCCGTTTTTCTTCCTAATTTGGAACGTATCTAAATTGTCGCCCGTATAAGATAATCCAAAGGCGGGCTATTGCTCGTCGATATTGCTCCCGGCATATTGTCCCATGCCGTAGAGCTTTAACTTGTTGTAGAGGGTTTTGCGGTCAATGCCTAAGAGCTTTGCCGCCCGGCTTTTGTTTCCCCGGGTTTGGAGTAAGGTTTGCGCGATGCGGCGTTTCTCTTCTTCCTCGTCGAACAAGGGGGCCGATTTGAATTCATGAAGGAGTGGGCGGGGCGTTTGGGGAGCAGGGGACGGTGTTCGGAGTTCTTCGCCGATGTCGCGGGCCGTAATGCATTGCCCGTTCGAGAGAAGGGCGGCACGTTTGACGACGTTGCGCATTTGCCGGAGGTTTCCCGGCCAGGTATAGTCGCAGAAAGCGCGGATGACGTCGGGAGCGAATCCTATGATGTCGCGTCCGAGTTCCCGGTTGGCTTGGTCAAGGAAGAATTCGGCAAATAGGGGAATGTCTTCTTGGCGTTCTGCAAGCGTTGGAATGTGGAGGGAGAACTCGTTGACGCGGTGATAGAGGTCTTCGCGGAAACGTCCGTCCTGAACGGCTTGTTGCAGGTTCTCGTTGGTGGCCGAGACCAGGCGGATGTCGACTTCAATTTCCTTGTCGGACCCCAGCGGGCGTATGCGGCGTTCTTGTAGGGCGCGAAGCAGTTGCACTTGCACGTCGTAGCTCAAGTTGCCGATTTCGTCAAGGAACAGCGTCCCTCCGTTGGCTTCGACGAAAGCTCCGGTCTTGTCGTTGTATGCCCCTGTGAATGAACCCTTCACGTGTCCGAAGAATTCCGAGGCGGCGAGGTCTCGCGGGATTGCGCCGCAGTCGAGTGCTACGAAGGGGCCGTCGCTGCGTTTGCTCAGTTCATGGATGCGATGGGCTACGTATTCTTTGCCCGTTCCGCTGTCTCCGTGGATGAGGACCGACATGGGCGTGGGAGCCACGAGCGCTACGTAGTTGTAGAGTTGGCGTGCCGGTTCGCTTTTCCCTTCGAGATATTCTTGCTTTGGCGTGGCGCTTCGTTTCGTCGGTATCGGAGCTTTCGCGGGGTGGCTGCCTTCGATGGCTTCCTCTATCTTGCGCAGAAGGATGTCGGGTTGGAGCGGTTTTGCGATATAATCTTTCGCGCCCATCTTCATGGCCGTCACGGCGGAGTCTATGTCGGCATATCCGGTCATGATTATCAAGGGGCACGCAAGGCCGTTCTGCCGCATCCAGTCGAGTAGTTCTGTCCCGTCGGCGTCGGGCAGGCGGAGGTCGGAAAGCACTACGTCGGGCTGCCCGTCGTCAAGAGACTTCCGGGCTTGGCGCACGCTCGATGCTGTCGCCACATCGTAGCCTTGTTTCGACAGCCACGTGGACAACATCTTCGACAGTGTCAAATCGTCTTCAACCAACAGTAGTTTCTTCATCGGACCTTGTCTTATGTAAGGCAAAGTTAGCCTTTTTTTCTGCCTCGTCGGCAAGTTTGTGCATTTCGTTTGCGATTTTTTCGACTTTTTCAGGGATGTCGTCTGTCCATCCAAAGCCGTCGCGTTGCCGTTCCCATATTTCGAAAAGGGAGGTGATTTCTGTCATGCCGAGCTGACGGTTGACGGGAAGTGCTTTGTGGCTGATGCGCGACAGTTCGCGGGTGTCGTGCCGGCTGGCGGCATCGCGCAGGGCGTCGGCTGTGGAGCGGGCCTCGTGGGCATAAGTGTGCAGGATGTCGGCTTCGGCCTCAGCGTCGCCTGCTGCATAAAAGAGCAGGGCATTCCATTGCACATCGGCGGGGCTGGCCATGTTTGTGGGGGGCAGGAGCTCCGGGCTGTCGGCTTTCCCGTCGTTTCTGTCAGCTGTTCCGCTATCATCGGGAGTGTTGGCGTGGTCCAGGCAAGCGCGCAGGGCCGACGGGCTGAACGGTTTGCGCAGGCAGGCATCGAACCCGCCTTGGCGGAAGGCGGACTGATTGATGTCGTCGCGGGCCGTGACGGCTACGATGTGCAAGGCGTGAAGCCGGGTGTCAGGGTCGTCGCGCAGCTGGCGTACTAGGTCGAACCCGTTGAGGCCGGGCATCTGGATGTCGGTCAGTAAGACATCGAAGCGGCTCTCCCTGAGTGCCGGGATGAGGCGGGTAGGCGTGTCGAAACAGTGAACGTCATGTCCTTCGTTGCGAAGCATGGTAGAGCAGAGCTGGAGTTGAAGCACGTCGTCGTCGAGCAGGGCTACGCGCAGCGACTTTCGCCGTGCGCGAATCGCTTTCTCCTCTGGCGCCTCGTCGAGGGCGATGTCGAACGTGAACGTGCTGCCTTCGCCTTCTCGGCTTTCGACCTGTATGTCGCCACCGAGGAGCTGTGCGTTCTTGCGGGTGATGGCTAGTCCCAGTCCGAATCCTTCTTCGCCTTGGGCGTTGCTCATGCGTGAGAACTCGCCGAAAAGGCGGTTTTGCTCATCTGCGGGGATGCCTCGGCCTGTGTCGCTCACGCTGACGGTAAGCCGTCCGTCGCGTGCGGTCACCCGCAGTGTGACACTTCCTTTTGAGGTGAATTTAATAGCGTTGGAAAGGAGGTTCTCCGTCATCTGACGTAGCCGCAGGGGATCGCCCGTGGCGTGCGTTGTGGCGATGTCTGCCGTGTAGTTGAGGGTGAGTCCTTTGGCTTGTGCAGAAGGCTGGAAAGCCAGGCTGATTTCGCGGAAAAGGGCTGCTACGTCGAAGGGGATGTGCTCCGGTTCGACGCAATGAGCGTCGAGTTTGTGGAAGTCGAGTAGCGAGCGGACGAGGGCCAGCAGATGGTTGGCTGCCTGTCGGATGTGGTCGACGTATGAGGCCGAACGCTTGTCTGTCGTGCGTCGGCCGAGCAGGTCTGCATAGCCTAAGACTGCGCCGGCAGGGGCTTTGAGATCATGGGTGACGGCCAACATCAGCTTCTCACGGACGGCGAGCAGATGCTCGGCCCGGGCGTGGGCTGCTTCAAGCTCTTCGCGGTATCGGCGGGCCTGGCGCAGGTCGCGCCCGATGAGCAGCAGGAAAAAGACAGCCAGCAGAAGGGCACAGCCTGTTGTTCCGGCCAGCGTGAAGGCTGCTTGGCGACGGACTTTTCGTGCGTCGGCTGTGCGTGCGTCGGCCAGGCGCTGTTCCTCGGCGTCGAAGTCGGCCAGCAGTAGGTTGGCGCGTTGGCCGATGGCCATGCTTTCGCGGCCGATTCGCCTGATGGCCCGTTTGAGGTCGGCACTTGTTTCCACGCGGAAACGGCGTGCCTTGTCCTGCACGTTGCCGATGAGGCCTGCCACGGTGTCGGCCGGGTTGACGTGGCTCACGAGGGTGTCGACTGATACGTCGCGCACCACTTGTTTCACCGTGACGGAATCACGCTTCGACGGCACGAAGGCTTCGGCCAAGCGACGAAAGAAACTCTTTTTCTTTGGCGGGCGCACGACGCTGTCTGTCTTCACACTGACACGGCGTTCGACCCGCTGGTTGGCCATGCTGTCTCTGAGGCTTCGGATTTGCTCAATCTGGGCGTCGTAGAAGCTGGCCATGTCGCTGCGCCCTATCATCTGTATCAAGGTGAGCACGGACCGGCTCTTCTCGGCGACCAAGGCCCTCAGGGTGTCGAGGCGTGCTTGTTGGGGAGCGTCGGTCATGAGCTGGCGGAGCGTGTCGAGCCGGACAAGGGCCGTATCGACAAGGGCTGTGTATCGCCTGACACCGTCGGGCTGTCCTGCGCCAATGCCGACGACGGCGGTCTCGGCTTCATGAAGGGCGAGGACGAAGTCGAACGTCGCACTTCGGCGGCGGGCGATAAGCGTTTCTTCGGCGGCTGGTCGCTCGAGCACTTCGAGCTGTCTCCAAACACCGTAGAACGATGCGACGACCAAGGCCAGCAGGAGGACGTAGCCGAGAAGTATCTTGCCGTGTTCTTTCCTTTCTATTTTTTTCATGTGCAGTCTCTTTCCGGGCGCAAAGATAGCGTAAACACTGGGCAAGTGAGATGAAAAGGCGTGGGATTTTCGCCCCGCAGCCTGCCTTACATGCCGGCTCGGCTGGTCCGTGAGCGCGAAAGACAATCGCTGTGGCAGGATTGTCTGTCAGCCGTCTGCGATTGTCTGTCAGCCGTTCAGTATCTTCTGGCAGGCCGACTAATGGTTGCGGGTTTTCCGCAGACGGATCGAGGGCCTCCGTGCGGCGTGTTGAAGCAAATACATACTCACCTAAAACTTTGCTTCGCAGCTTCGCGGGAGGCCCTCAACCTCGTGAGTCAGTGTGATGGCTTATTCCATCTCGATTGGATTCCCGATGCAGCCGGAGGGTTGTTGGATGTGGAGCATGGCGGCGACGGTGGCGGCTATGTCTGTCATGTGCGTCGGTCGCGTAGTCCGCCCGGCCGGGACGTTCCATCCCATAAAGACGAGGGGGATGTGTGCGTCGTAGTTGCACCATACGCCATGCTGCGTGCCGGTCGGTGCGTCGGCATTGTCATCGTAGTAACCCGGTTTTAGGATGATTTGGATTTCACCGCTGCGCTGATGGTTGAAGCCGTTGACGATGCGTTCGCGGATAGGGGCGGGGATAGCGGCGCTGGCGGCATGGCGCTGGCAGACGGCGTAGGCCACTTCGGGCAGGCGTTCCAGCTCGGCAGTGAAAGCGGCGGCGAGGCGTTGGCGGTCAATATGTCGGGCGGCTATCTGTTTTTGGTCGAGGAATACTTGGTAGTTCTCAATGCGTTCGATGACCGACTGTTCAATGCCGAAGTCAGCGCGGGCTACGCTGTCGAGCCGGGTGAGGACAGCCTTGGTGTCCCAGCCTCCGGCTGACATTTTGTGTGCCCGCATAAATGTCGGGTTGTGGGCTGCGGCGTGGTCAGCTGTCAGGAAGAGGAGGTAGTTCCCACGGCCGACTTGCCCGTCAAGGTAGGTGAGGAAAGCGGCTAAGTCGCGGTCGAGGCGCAGATAGGTGTCTTCAACTTCGATAGCGTTGGGACCGTACTGGTGGCCGATGTAGTCCGTGCTCGACAGGCTGACGGCCAGAAAATCCGTGTCGTCGTGATGGCCAAGCTGCTCTCCCTCGATTGCGGCCTTGGCGGCTTCTAGGGTAAGCGTGTTGCCGTATGGTGTGGTGCGGATTACCTCGTAGCCTTGTTTCTTGAACAGGCGTGACGTCGGCACCGGCAGAGTGGGGGCGTCGGTGCCGTCGAACTTGTCTTCGAACGGCGTGTTGTCTGCCGTGCTTTGGCGATAGGTCTCGATGGGGTAGAGCGAAGCCCAGTCGTTGGCCAGGAGTGTGCGGGCGCGGTCTTTGGCGTTGAAGTCGGTGAGCCATTCCGGAAGCTCGTCGCGGTAGTAGGAACTCGTGATAAAGCGTCCTGTCTCGTCGTCGAACCAGTAGGCTCCGTCGGCTGTACGACCTCCGGGCAGAATGGCGGCGCGGTCTTTGAGTGCGACGGCGATGACGCGCGAGCGGAAGTTGGTGGCAAGATGCAGCTCGTCGCCGACGGTGGTCGTGAGCAGGCGGCTGGGTGACATAAGGCCAGCCTTACTCGTGCTGCCGACGGGCTTGACGGTCTCGTCGTCGGTGCAGTAAACCCAGCGGCCGTTGTCGCGGAAGTTGTTGCCCGCGATGCCGTGGATGGAGGGTACGGAGCCCGTATAGATGCTGGTGTGGCCAATGGCTGTTACGGTGGGGATGTAATCAATCAGGGTATTGTCGCAACTGTATCCTTCGGTGAGCATACGGCGGAAACCACCTTCGCCAAAGCGGTCGGCGAAGCGTTCGAGATAGTCCCAACGCATTTGGTCGACAACTATGCCGACAACGAGTTTCGGGCGTTCTTCGGCCATGGATGTTAGTCCAGCACAGGCGAACGCAATGATGAGCAAACGTTTCAGTGTCATAATGAGTAGTGGAGTCATTTGGCTTGCAAATGTAGCAATTGCCTGTCAGATGTGCACCTTCCATTGTGTGACAATCTGGTTACGACGGTCCTACGTCCAGGCTTGGCATAAATAATTAATGTGTAAGGATGAATACGACTATAGCGGCCATGAGGCTTGGCAGTGATTCCGGTATGAAAAAAACTCTTGCAGGTTGGCTGGTCAGCGAAAAAATCGTACTTTTGCGGGCGAACAAGTATTCACCCATAATGGACGATTATTACGCGGAAACGATAAACTCGTAGGACGCGGGATTTGCATCGGCAGTCCCTGCGGCCCGCATAACCGTGAAGGAGACACTGCTCATGCGAACCTATTGGAACATCACGCACACGCTGCGTACGATTGAGAACTGGGCGCCCAACTGCTGGACACAGGTGACATGTCCTACTCAGGACGACGAACGCTTTCTGTTCGACGAATTGAAAATTCCCACTTACTTCCTCGACGACATCCGAGACAAAGACGAACGCTCCCGTTACGAGTATGACGACGGCTGGGTGCTTATCATCTTGCGTATTCCATACGTGAAAGAAGTGCGCTCGCACACGCCGCACACCACCATACCTCTGGGTATCGTGCTCAACAAGGATGTGTGTGTCACCATCTGTAACTTCGAGACGAACATGATGATTGACTTCGTGTCTTATCAGCAAAAGCGCAACCAAGGGTTTACTGACTCGGTCGACCTTGTCTTCCGCCTGTTCCTCTCTTCCGCCGTGTGGTACCTTAAACGCTTGAAACAGATCTCCATCCTCATTGAAGATGCCAAGCGGAACTTGGACAAGAAAATCGACAACGAGGACCTGATCGGCCTTTCGCGCCTGCAAGACAGCCTGACGTATTTCATCACTTCCATCAGAGGCAACGAGACGCTCCTCTCAAAACTCAAATTCAAACTGCCAGTCGACGCGCTTGACGCAGATCTTATTGAAGATGTCAACATCGAGATGAGCCAGGCGCGCGAAACGACGAACATTTACACCCAAATCCTCGATTCGACGATGGAAACCTATGCCAGTATCATCAATAACAATATGAGCGGTGTCATGAAGCAGATGACGTCGATGTCTATCATATTGATGTTGCCGACGCTCATAGCGAGTTGGTTCGGCATGAACTTGGTGAGCGGCATGGAAACGGCGTGGTGGGGGTTCCCCGTCGTGTTGGTATTCTCTGTGGTGCTGAGTGGTATATTTTATGCCCTGTTCCGTCGCAAAACTTGGCTATAAGTCCGTCCTGTCGCAAAAAATAAGCATAACGCTTGGTTATCCCGCGAAAATTCTCTTTATTTGTAGCGTCTAACACCGTAACGATAAGAAACGATATGTCAGAAGAAGCAACGACGGAGCGCGACGTCATGGCTCCCGAATCGGTAGAGAATACAGAGACGGTCGCCGCCGGGCAAGCCGGAACGGCCGAAATGGCTGCGGAACCCTCCGTCCCGCAGGACGAAGAGAGTGTCGCACCAGTGACGCAGCCAGAGGCAAAAGACTGCCCGGCCGATGAAGAAAACGGAGCAGTGGAGCCGGAAGAGGGAAAGCATGTCCCCGTTTTCCACACGAAGGCCGAGGTCATCGCGCGGCTCCAAGAAATCGTGGATAACGAAACGGACGTCGACCGTAGCGAACTGGAAGCTTTGAAGCAAGCCTACTATAAAATGCGTAACGCCGATGTTGCTTCGGCACGTGAAGCCTTCATTGCCGAAGGTGGTGAGGCCGAGGCTTTCATTCCGCCAGCCGATGCTGACGAAGAGCATTTCAAGGCACTCATGAACTCCGTGAAAGAGCGCCGCGCGCAGCTTCACGCTGAGCAGGAACGTGAGAAGCAGGCCAACTTGGAGCGGAAACTGGCCATCATTGAGCAAATCAAGGAGATGGCCGCTACGCCTGACAGTGCCGATAAAGCCTACAATGAATTCAAGCAGTTGCAAGCGGAATGGAAAGAAATTAAGAACGTGCCCGCTGAACAGGCTTCAGAACTTTGGAAGAACTACCAGCATAACGTGGAGCAGTTCTATGATCAGTTGCGGCTTAACCACGAATTCCGAGCATACGATTTTAAGAAAAACTTGGAGATAAAGACTCACTTGTGTGAGGCTGCAGAGAAACTGGCAGACGTGGCTGATGTCGTGTCGGCTTTTCACCAACTTCAAAAACTGCATCAGGAATTCCGCGAGACCGGACCGGTGGCCAAGGAGCTTCGTGAGGAAATATGGGCACGCTTCAAAGCGGCTTCTACGGTAGTGAACAAACGTCATCAGGCTCATTTTGAACAGCTGAAAGCCCAAGAGGAAGAAAACCTCGTCAAGAAAACCGCCCTCTGTGAACAGGTGGAACAACTTGTCGCCGGAGAAATAAAATCCGTCGCAGACTGGGAGAAGATCACTCAGCAGATTCTTGAATTGCAGGCGCAGTGGCGGGAGATTGGCTTCACGCCGAAGAAAGAAAATACCCGTATATTTGAACGTTTCCGTGCTGCGTGCGACAAGTTCTTTCATGCGAAAGCCGAGCATTTCAAGCAGATGCGCGAAACCTATGCCGCCAATCTGGCCGCGAAGACCGCACTTTGTGAGAAGGCCGAGGCGATGAAAGAAAACACCGACTGGCAGGCGACTACGAACCGATACATCCAATTGCAGAAAGACTGGAAGACAATTGGCCCGGTGGCTCATAAGGTTTCTGCGGCCATCTGGAAGCGTTTCAACGACGCTTGCAATTATTTCTTCGAGCAGAAGGAAAAAGCCACATCCAGTCAACGTGAGGAGGAAACAGCCAACCTTGAGCAGAAGCGCACTGTCATTGCTAAGTTGAAAGCTATCCTTGACGCTCCCGAGAGCGCTACGCGCGATGAAGTCCGTACCCTGATGGACGAATGGAATGCTATCGGCCACGTGCCCTTCCGTCAGAAAGACAAAATCTATAAGGCTTACCGCGAAGTCGTCGACAAGTTGTTCGAGCAGCTTCACATGAACGCCGGTCGCCGGCAGATGGATCACTTCCGCCGCAATGTGAACGACAAGGGGGGCAGTGAGCTCACCCGCGAGCGCAGTCGGTTGTTCAATTCATATGAGGCCAAACGTGCAGAGATACAGACCTATGAGAACAACCTGACGTTCCTTAATGCCAAGTCCAAGTCCGGAAATTCGCTCGTCGACGAGATTAATAAAAAGATTGAGCGACTGAAAGACGATCTTGACCTGATTCGTCAAAAGATCGAGGCCATCGACGAAAAAATCAAAGCAGAAGAAAGTAGCGAGGCATAAGCCATAACCGTAGGTTACCATATTTGCCGCTCCATTGCTTCCACGCGATGGAGCGGCGCTGTTTTATTGGTGTGGAGTGCTATGCTTCGGAAGCGTCGTGGTGTGACGGTCACGTCCCAGTCTGTCCTCGGTTTGACTGTGGGCATCTTAAAAGACACCCCCGGTCTTTCCGCATAAAAGAGAGACCGGGGGTGAAATTCTTTTCGGCTATGGAGCCTGTTTTATTTCCTGCCTTTGTAGATGAGGAAGGCGACCACGAAAATGGCCAGACCGAGGATGACGTAGCCGATTTCGTGGCTGTATTTTGTAGCCAGTTCGTAAACGTCTTGCGTAGTTTTAAGCGGGGTCCAAAGGTAGATGAAGTAGCCAATCAAGGCAAGGACGATGTTCCAGCAGCCGGCGCCAAGCGTCGTGTAGAGCAGGAATGGCCCCATCTTCATTCGGGCGAGGCCTGCCGGGAGCGATATGAGCTGGCGGATGCCCGGGATGAGGCGTCCGAAAAACGTTGAGGCAGCACCATGATGGTTGAAGTATTCTTCGGCGCGGCGCACCTTTTCCTCATCGAGGAGACACATGTGTCCGATTCGGCTGTTGGCAAAGCGGTAGACAATAGGGCGGCCCAGCCATCGGGCGAGATAATAATTGATGAGTGCGCCGATATTGGCGCCGATAGTGGCGAAAACAACGACCAGCACGATGTTCATGCTGCCGTCAGCCATGGCTTTCCATGCCGCAGGAGGCACCACCACTTCTGACGGGAAAGGAATAAAGGAACTTTCGATGATCATGAAGAACGTAACGACCCAATAATCCAGATTGTCGAGAATCCAACGGAACAGTTCGGCTGTATCCATAAAGTAAAGTGATTGAAAATGTTTGAAAAGTTTTTGTCGGTTGCAAAGATACAGAGAGGCAAGCGTGTGGCCAAATCTTTCGCGCCGAAATCTCCTGCGAATTTTCCGGCCGCAGTGACAGCAAATCCTGTCGCAGCGGCCGGAAATCCTGTCACTGCGGCTGTTTTTCCTGTCACTGCGATGGGGAAAGGCGGTGTCGCCACATGAAGCCGCGCGCAGTTGCCTGGGTATGTTTTAAGCCGTTCTTCGCCTTTCAATCAAACGCTTACGCGTGACGACCTTGCCTGTTCTGAAAATAAACATTAAATTTGCCGACAGAAACGCAGTATTCATCATTCTTACCAGTTTATGACATTTTCTGAACGTTGCCAGCCGATTTTTGAGCAAGTCATCGCAGATTATCACAAAGCCGACCATGTCGACACTCCCATAGCCAATCCCTATGCTGCTCCGTCGATCGATTATTTCCTTTACCTGAAATGTTGGATTGATACGGTGCAGTGGCATCTGGAAGACCTGATACGCGACCCGGAGATTGACCCCGCCGATGGGCTTGCGCTGAAACGCCGCATCGACAAAAGCAACCAAGACCGTACGGACCTCGTAGAGATGATCGACAGTTATTTCCTCGATTTTTATAAGGATATCAAGCCGCTTCCCGGCGCTACGATCAACACCGAGACGCCGGCATGGGCCGTAGATCGTCTGAGCATCCTTGCACTTAAAATCTATCACATGCGCGAGCAGGCTGAGCGGGCTGACGCAACGCCTGACCATCGTGAACAGTGTGCCCGCAAACTCGCCGTTCTGCTCGAACAGCAAGTTGACCTCTCTTCTGCGTTAGACCAGCTCCTTGCCGATATTGCCGCAGGGCGCAAATACATGAAAGTGTATAAGCAGATGAAGATGTATAACGACCCGTCGACCAATCCTGTCCTCTACGGGGCGAGGAAGTAAGGCCGAATAGCATTGCTTCTCGTCATGCCGGTTGCCCTCCACAGACCCATTCGTCATTTGCTCGTCGTCCGTTTCTCCGCGCTGGGCGACGTGGCGATGACTGTTCCTGTGGTTGACACGCTGGCCCGCCATTATCCGGACCTCACAGTGACGATGCTGTCGCGGCCTGCCGTGGCGCCTCTGTTCGCCTATATGCCGCCGAATGTGACCTTCCGTGGCGTGGATCTCCATCACGATTATCTTGGTGCTGAGGGGCTGCGCCGGTTGTTCCGCGAGCTTGTCGCCGATGGCGTGGACGGCTTGGCAGACCTGCACGGAGTGCTCCGTACGCATTACTTACGTTCGATGTTCTTCCTGTCCGGCCTTCCCGCAGCGTCGATACGCAAGGGCCGCCGTGCGAAACGCCGCCTGATCCGCCATGTGCCGAACGCTTTTTTCCAGTTGCCTACATCGGTCGATCGTTATACTCGAGTGTTCGAACGGCTTGGATTTCCGGTGACTCCCGATTTCCGTTCTGTTTTCCCGTCGGGCCGGTTTCCGGCACTACCTGCCGGCTGCGGTGTGCCGGACAAGGCTCCGCATGAGCTTTGGATAGGGATTGCGCCCTTTTCCGCCCATCGTGGAAAAACCTATCCCCCCGACATGATGGAGGAGGTCATTGCCCGACTTTCCACGTTCTATCCTGAGGCTCGTTTGTTCGTCTTTTCGGATGCGCAAGAGGCGTCAGCGTGGCGCGAGCAGTGGGAGGCGCGTTACGAGCGGCTCCTCTTCCCCGGTCCGAGAATGGGCGGGTTGGGCGGCGAGCTGGCACTGATGTCGCGCCTCGACGTGATGGTGTCGATGGATTCGGCCAACATGCACCTCGCCTCCTTGGTCGATGTGCCTGTCGTGTCGATCTGGGGAGCCACCCATCCTTTTGTCGGTTTCCTCGGCTACGGTCAGACCACGAAATACGCTGTCCAGGTCGACCTGCTCTGCCGGCCGTGTTCCGTGTTCGGCAACCGTGCGTGCCGCCGGGGCGACTACGCCTGTCTTACGCTCATCCCGCCAGATTCGATAGTGAACCGCGTGGCCGAGGTGCTCCAACACCGTTGACCGCAGCAGCCCCGCGCAATCCTTTTCCTGCCATGATCCAAAAAGTCTTAGTCATCCGTTTCCGCCGCGTCGGCGACTCCGTGCTCGCCACGGCGCTGTGCCGGAGCCTCAAAGAGAGTTTCCCGGGCGTCGAAGTCCATTTCGTGCTCAATGCAGGCATCGCGCCGCTCTACGCAGGCCATCCAGATATAGACAAAGTTATCGCTTTTACAGACGAAGAGCAGCACGGCATGGCTTACCTGCGTAAAGTTTGGCAAACCGTCCGTGCCACGCGATACGACGCCATCATCGACATGCGTTCGACGCCGAAGACGCTCCCCTTTTCCCTCTTCTCGCCCGGCACGCCCTACCGCATAGGCCGGCGTAAGCCCTACAACGTCGGGGTGCACAACTACCGGCTTGAAAATCCCTCCGGCGTCGACCGGGTGCAGACGAACCTGAACCTCATGACGCCGTTGGCCCGTGAGGGACGGTTGGTGATGAACCCACATTTCCGACTGGTGATTTCGGAGGATGAACGTCGCGCTTTCCGCAGTTACATGTCACGTGAAGGCGTCGATTTCGGCCGTCCCGTCGTACTGTGTGCCGTCACGGCGCGGCTGGAATACAAAGTGTGGCCTTATGAGCGGATGGCCCGCGTGCTCCGTCGCCTGCTCGACAGCTACGACGCGCAACTCCTCTTCAATTATGCGGGTGACGTAGAGGCCGCTGCGGCACGTGCCCTTCGCGACAGGCTCGGCGGCGACTCCCGCGTGATGCTCGGGGTGCAGGCGCAGGGGCTGCGCGAGCTTTGTGCGATGACAGTGAACTCCGATCTCTTTTTCGGCAATGAAGGAGGCCCGCGCCACATCGCCCAAGCGCTCGGAGTCCCTACGCTGGCCCTCTTTCCGCCTGGCGTCGAAAAATGGTTTTGGCTGCCCGGCGCCGACGAGCGCCAGCGCGGTCTCTCGCCCGACGACTACCTTGAACCCGAGCGTCAGCAGGCTATGACCTACGCCCAGCGTTTTGACCTCATTCCGGAGGACGATGTGTGGGCGCAGTTGGCCGACATGATGAACCGTTACGTCGTGAAGCCATGAGACCGTTGCAACTCGTCACCCTTTCCGGCGGCTTGGGCAACCAAATGTTCCAATACGCTTTTCTCGTTCACCTGCGCCGTCGCGGCGCAAGAGTGTTCCCTTATCTCGGAAAGATACGCCATTACGGCGAGCACAACGGCTATGAGCTCGAACGCGTTTTCGGCATTGCCTTGACGCCTGGCGAGCGGGCTATGGACGGCGTGCTTGGGCTTCCTCTGCTCGGTGCGGCCGTCAAGCACATCGTCTTTCCTTTCAAGTACCGCGAGCGCGGCGAGTCGGACTGTGCTGCCAACGCCGCACTGGCCGCCCGGCATGCCGCCACCCGCTTCACGGGTTATTGGCAGGGAGAGTGCTTTTTTGCCGATGTGGCTGACGAAGTGCGCCGGCTCTACCGTTTCGACGAAAGGCGTCTCAATGCACAGAGCCGCAGTCTGGCCGAACGTCTCCACGGCTCGACAGATACCGTGTCGCTCCATGTGCGGCGCGGCGATTACTATAAGAAAGACGGAACGCCGACCGACTTCGGCCGGGCCTTTACGGCAGATTATTACGACGCAGCTTTGGCGTACCTTGCCGCTGCGACGGGAAAAACGGTCGCAGTGACAGCAAATCCGGGACGGCTGACAGGAGAGATGCTCAGGCCGATTGTTTTCACCGACGACGCCGACTGGTGTCGCGCCCACTTCCCAGAGAGTTTCACCGTTGTCGACTGGAACCACGGTCCCGACAGCTGGCAGGACATGTGCCTCATGTCTTTGTGCCGCCACCACGTCGTGGCCAACAGTTCGTTCAGCTGGTGGGGCGCGTGGCTCGACGCCCGTCCTGACAGCCTGGTCGTGGCGCCCCGGCAGTGGAAGCATGGCGCCGCTTCGCCTGATGTCGCACCTTCACGCTGGATTCGCCTATGATTTCCTCACTGACGCCGAAGCGCCGCAAAGCCGCTTATCTGTTGAGCACTCTGTTCGAACGCCCTCTTCCTCCACCGGCCGGCGAACCGATAGATGTCGTTATCCCCGTAGTACCTAAGGATCTCGGCATCTTGCCCCTTTGCCTTGACGGCGTGAGCCACTGTCTGAATCACCCCGTCGGCGACATTTACGTCGTGGCACCGCGTGAGACGGAGGTCGTCGACTTTTGCCGCCGTCGCCGTCTCAACTTTGTCGACGAGCTGACCGTGCTGGGCTATGGCCCCCGCGACATTGACTATCGTCCCTGCGGCACGGACCGCAGCGGATGGATATTCCAGCAGCTCGTCAAGCTGTCGGGCGCGGTGGGAGGCAGGGAACACTTCCTCGTCATCGACGCCGACCACATCTTGCTTCGTCCGCACACTTTCCTGACCCGTCGTGGCCGCACCGTCTTCTATGGCAGCCGCGAGTGTCACCAACCCTATTATGACACGGCGGCTCATCTCGTGGGCAGTGTGCGGATGGAGTGGCTCTCTTATGTGGACCACAAGATGCTGTTCAGTCGCACCCAGCTCGACACCCTGAAAGAGCGGCTCGAAGCCCGTAGCCGCCAGAGCTGGGACCGCGCCATCCTCGACAGTCTCCCCAAGGACGAGAAGTCTGGCTTTTCAGAGTATGAGCTTTATGGCCTGACTTTTCCTACCCGTAAGAAAGTTGTCCGCCCTTGGCGTAACAAGACGCTGCACTACGAGGACTTGGCCGACTACGATACGCTGCGTCGCCGCTGGGGACGGCGTTACCGTGCAGTGACTTTCCCTGAATGGATTAACCGTTAGACCCTTCAAGAAGAACAGATGAAAACACGTCCGCTCTCGAAAGCCCTCGTCACCGTGCTGAAACTCATCGGTAAGGTAGTGGCGAAAATCTGTCCCTCAGCGATGGCCCTTCCGCCCTGTGACCTCGACAATGATGAGGCCAACGACCTTGTGCGCGGCTGGCTCGAACACCCCGACGGGCAGGGACACATGGCCACGAAACTGGGCACTTATGAACTGAAAGCCTTTCTCTGTTTTTACAGCCATGCCCATGGCCTTCGCGGAACCGACGTGGCAAATATGTTGCGCTACCGCTACCCGCTTCTCCGCTCCATGCGTCATTCGCTTCGGCGGCTGACGAACAATGCGGGCTTTTTCCCGGCCAGCGAGGAGGCCGGCCTGCGCTATGCCGAGCTGGTGGCGGCGGACTTCCCGCTGGCCGACTTGCTTGTTTCGTATCAGAAGGAAGAATGGTATCCTCTTTCGCTCGGACTGCTGGCCGGAGCGAAGCGCTGCCCGCCATGGGGGTATCTCGACCCGTACCGTTACAGACGGCCGTGGTCGGCTGCATTGGCCGGGAAGAGGGTGCTTGTCGTCCATCCCTTTGCCGACACTATCCGCCGCCAGTATGACCGGCGCGCCGAGCTCTTCCCAGGGACGGACGTGCTGCCCGGTTTCGCGTCGCTCCGCTGCATCCGGGCCGTGCAGAGCATCGCCGGGAACGCTGTGCCCTACCGCACGTGGTTCGACGCGCTTGATGCGATGAAACGGGAGATGGATGCAGAGGACTACGACGTGGCGCTTATCGGTTGCGGCGCTTATGGTTTCCACCTGGCCGCCCATGCCAAACGACGCGGACGGGTAGGCCTGCACATGGCCAGCATGGTGCAGCTGCTCTTCGGTATAAAGGGCGCGCGTTGGGACGACTATCCGGAATACAACCGCTTCTACAACGACGCCTGGGTGCGCCCCTCGGCCGACGAGCGCCCCGAGGGGCTGGAGACGATAGAGGGCGGGTGTTACTGGTAGGACATGGAAAAAACACGAAAGGTATGAAAGAAAATCAAGACAGGCACGACGAAGTGATGGTCTCCGTGCTCTGTACGGCCTACCGCCACGAGCCTTACCTGCGCCAGTGTCTCGACGGCATCGTGTCGCAGCAAACCGGTTTCCGTTTCGAAGCCATCGTCCATGACGACGCCTCGCCCGACGGATGCAGCTCCATCATCGAGGACTACGCCCGGCGCTATCCGGACATCATCCGCCCCATCTATCAGACGGAGAACCAGTATTCGAAGACGCACGACCTCTACCGCACCATCCTCTTCCCTGCCGCGCGGGGCAAGTATGTCGCCATCTGCGAGGGCGACGACTATTGGACCGACCCCCATAAGCTGCAGAAGCAAGTGGACCTGCTGGAGAAGGAACCGGAGTGCGGCCTGGTCTACACCGCGTTCCAACGCTACGACCAAACGACGGGGCAAGTCGACACGCCGCGCTTCCGCGCCTACGAGGGGCACGTCTACGACGAGTTGCTCTCCGCGCGCTTCCATATCGGGACGCTGACCGCCGTGTTCCGCAAGTCGTTGCTCGACACGCTGCCGCCGCTCGATGCCCGCAAGTACTTCTGCGGCGATGCCTATTGGTTCTATCACATAGCCTACCACAGCGTGGTGCGCGCCGTCCCGGAGGTGACGTGTGTCTACCGCCTTCTCCCGCAGAGCGGTTGCCACTTCACAGACTGCCGCCGCCGCATCGCTTTCCTCTATGCCCGCGGGCTGACGCGCAAGTACTACGTGACGCATTGCCCTCCGGCCCGCAAGGCTGTTGCCCGCAAGGTGTTGAAAAAAGCACAGGTTGACCTGGTGAAGCAGGCGCTGGCCACGGCGGACTACGCCCTGATGCGGGACGCGCGGCCGGCGTTCTTCCCCATCTTGACGGGCAAGAAGCTGGGCTACACGCTGCTGGCCTATTGGGTGTCGGGGCATCCCCGGCGGTTCGCCCGGCTGGCGGAACGCTATGCCCGCCACCTCGACGCCAAGGAGCGGCGCCGATAGCCCGTCGCGTGGCGGGTCTCGCGCCGTTAGGCGACGTGGAAAAACCTGTCAGCCGGACAGGAAATCCTACCCGGCTGACCGTTCCGCCCGTCGTCCCGGCCGGTTGCTCGCCCGCAGGCAGCGGGCGGTTTGCGGGCGCTGGCGCAAGTTTTTCCCGCCAACTTGTCCGCCTTTCCGCCTAATTGCATTATCTTTGTCCCGGCATTCAGACAACCGACCATGGCGGAAGAAAAAGCACTCACCGTGACGTCGCCCCTCCTGCCTCCGCTAGAGGAGTTCGTCCCTTATCTCGAAGACATCTGGCAGCGCCGCTGGCTGACGAACAACGGCTACTACCACCAGGAGCTGGAACGCGCGCTGACCGACTACCTCGGCGTGCCCTACGTCAGCCTCTTCACGAACGGCACGCTCCCCCTGATTTGCGCCTTGCAGGCCCTGCACATCACGGGCGAGGTCATCACGACGCCTTACAGCTTCGTGGCCACGACGCACTCGCTCTGGTGGAACGGCATCAAGCCCGTCTTTGTCGACGTGGACCCGGCGACGGGCAACCTCGACCCCGAGAAAATCGAGGCGGCCATCACGCCGCGCACCACGGCCATCCTGCCCGTCCATGTCTACGGCCAGCCGTGCGACACGGTGGCCATCCAGCAAATCGCGGACAAATACGGGCTCCGCGTCATCTACGACGCTGCTCATGCGTTCGGCGTCAGCCGGGACGGCGTCTCGGTGCTCAACGCCGGCGACATGGCCACGCTCAGCTTCCACGCCACGAAGGCCTTCAACACCATCGAGGGCGGCGCCCTCATCTGCCACGACGCCAAGACGAAGCAGCGCATCGACTACCTCAAGAACTTCGGCTTTGCCGACGAGGTGACCGTCGTGGCGCCCGGAATAAACGGTAAGATGGACGAACTGCGCTCGGCCTATGGCTTGTTGCAGCTGAAACACGTGGACAAGGCCATCGCGCGACGTAGGGACGTCGCCCTGCGTTACCGCGAAGCGCTTCGCGGTGTGTCTGGTATATGCCTGTTGTGTGGCAGGCCGGGCGTGGCGTACAACTACGCCTACTTCCCCATCTTCGTCGACGCCGCGCAGTATGGCGAGACGCGCGATGAGCTCTACTTCCGCCTGCGCCGCCACGGCGTCTGCGGCCGCCGCTATTTCTACCCGCTCATCAGCTCGTTCCCGACCTACCGCGGCCTGCCCTCGGCGGCACCGGACAACCTGCCGGTGGCCGTCCGCATGGCCGACACGGTCATCTGCCTGCCCATCCACCAAGACCTCACGGACGCGGACGTCGACCGCGTTGTTCGCCTCGTCTGCCGATGAACACCTCGTTCCTGACCCGTGACGAGCTTCTGTCGCTCGGATTCCGCAGCGTCGGGCGCGACGTGCGGGTGAGCCGCCTTGCTTCGGTCTACGGTGCGGAGGGAATGACGCTCGGCGACCACGTGCGCATCGACGACTTCTGCATCCTTTCGGGCCGGTTGACGATTGGCTCGCACGTCCACCTCTCGGCTTATGCCGCCCTCTACGGGTCGCAGGGCATCGTCTTGGAAGACCATACCGGCGTCTCACCGCGTACGACTGTATTCAGCGCGATGGACGACTTCGGAGGCGATTGGCTCATCGGCCCGATTAACGACACGGGTACGACGCACGTCACGGGGGGAGAAGTGCGCCTCTGCCGTTACAGCCAGCTGGGCGCGCATTGTGTCGTCTTTCCCGGTGTGACCATAGGCGAAGGTACGGTTACCGGCGCCATGACTCTCGTCAACCGTTCGCTCGACGCGTGGGGCGTCTATGTCGGATGTCCTGCCCGTTGGCTTCGCGACCGCAGCCGCGGTCTATTGCGCTTCGTCGGGCTATAACGTTTTATAGCCAGGGCAGAAGCACCTTTCTTCTCCTTTTTGTATTTCATTCATTTTGATCGGCGGCCTCGTGCCTCCGGCCTTGTTGTGTTTGTGCCTGAACGTATGAAGAAGACTGCCGTTGTCGTTATTCCCATCTACCGTAAGTTTGTGCCGAGTGAGGCATTCTCTTTTTCCCAATGCCTGAAAGTTTTGAGCCGTTACGACATCTCGCTGCTGCATCCGGAGCGGCTTGACCTCAGTGACGTGTTGGAAAGCACGCCTCCCAATGTGAGCGAGATCGTGTTGCCCGACAGTTGGTTCGAGAGCATAGCCAGTTATAACAAGCTATGCCTCTCGCCGATGTTCTACGGCCTCTATGGGGACTATGAGTATATGTTGATTTATCAGTTGGATGCTTTCGTGTTCCGTGATGAGCTGGCCGATTGGTGTGCAATGGGATATAATTATATCGGTGCGCCGTGGCTGCCCAACACTAACCTTTACGAATGCAGCATCTGTGAAGTCGTGCGGTTGATCAAGCGGCACGTGACTCCGCCCGGTACGACCGAGCACGTTAGCCACGCCCAGATGCACTATCACGTGGGCAATGGTGGTTTCAGTTTGCGCAAGGTGTCGAAACTGAAAGCTGTGGTGACGGAACATGCCCGCCTGATTGCTGACATGAAAGAGGGAGAACGGCGTTCGATGGAGGACATATTTTTCTCGGTCTATATGAGCCGTCGTGCGTGCATTGCTATTCCGGAGTGGCGCGAGGCGTTGCGGTTCGCTTTCGAATCGAATTCGCAAAGGGCGTTCCGGCTGACGGGAGGCCGTCTGCCTTTCGGTTGTCATTACTGGTCGCGTGGCGATGGGTGGGAGCGTTTCTGGTATCGCTACATCGCTTTCGACCCTCGGCAGGACGGCGCGGCTTTCCGACGTTGAGCTGGGACGGGAACAGGCCTCTGCCGCAACTTCGGGGCAGAGGCCTGTTTCGAATTCCTATTAATTATATAAGGTGTACCTACGAGTCGGAGACGTATGACGCTCGCTCCTTATCCGGAGGTGAAGCGGCGGCCTGTGTGCTCGCTCTGTTTCAGAAAGTGATGGAGGAGTAGAATCCGAACGCGCCGTCGGGCAGGGCCGTAGGCACAAAGGTGATGTCGGGGCCGGTGCGGCGCGGGCGAGTGAACGCGAAGGCCGATGCCGTTCCGATTGCGGCGCCAGCGGCCACGTCCCACCAGTCGTGCTTTTTCCCGTAGACGCGTGACCACGCCACGTAGGCCGAGACCGCATAAGCGGGGATGCTCCACTTCCAGCCGTAGCGGCGTCCGATATACGTGGCCGCCGTGAAGGTGACCGCAGTGTGCATGGAAGGCATCGAATGGTCGTCGCTGTGGTCTGGCCGTTCCTTGTGGATGAGGTATTTCAGGGCGAGTGTCGTGCCCACCGTCGTGAGAGCCGTGAATGATCCTTGTTTCAGTCCTTGCCAGTCTTTGAGCGCAAGGGTGGTTGCTATGCCCGCAGCAGGTGCGGCAAAGAGCAGAACGTCGCCTGCCGTGCGGGCTTTTTTGCGGGCGCCTGTGACTTCAAGGCGTTGGCCGGTGGCGCTGGCCGGAAGAAGGAGGCAAAGAATGAAAAAAAGGACTTGTTTCATAGTGTGGTGAGGGCGGGTAAGCTGGATATCAGGCTGCGATCGCACATAGTTTGGGTAGGAAAATAAAGAGCCCGACCGCGATGGACGCAATGGCCAGCAGCAGGACGGCACCGGCGGCGAGATCCTTGGCCCGCCGGATGTGTTCGTCGAAGCCCGGGCTGACAAGATCGCACAGGCTTTCGAGTGCTGTGTTGACGGCTTCGGCGGCGAGGACCGCCCCTATGGTGAGCGCGATGACCGCCCATTCCGTGAGACTCAGGCCGAGCCACATGCCCGTTGCAATGACGGCGACTGCCACTACTGCGTGGATTCGGGCGTTGTCTTCCCGGAAAAGGTCGCGTATGCCGTGGCCGGCATAGCGGAAACTACGTAAGCGTTTGCGGAGGGTAAAACCGTTGTTCTTCATGCTTTCGGTGGAAAATCCAAGTCGAGATGCGTCTGCCCGGTCACTCCAAAGCATTCAGCTCCCGCCGCAGGGCGTCGAGCTGCTCCTTGACGGATTGCAGGCGTCGCAGGATTTCGGCGTCGCGCTCGACAGCCGGCTTTTCTTTGCGCAGCACCTCGCGGGCCGCTGCCAGTTTCAGGCCGCGCACTTTGACCAGATAGTAAATCTGGCGCACCGTTTCGACATCTTCCTTGGTGTATTGGCGGATGTTGCGGCCCGATTTGCGCGGCGTAATCTGCGGGAACTCGCGTTCCCAATAGCGCAAGAGCGATTCATTCACGCCCAAAAGCGCGGCGACTTCCTTGACGGAATAATATAGCTTGAAGTCTATGTCTTTTTTCAGTGCCATTCGTTCTGCGCTTTCACCGTTGCTTTTATTTTCTATTGCTTGCAAAAATAACGAAAAGGTCGTAACTTTGCAAAGAAATAGTAAGAAACCTATCTAACAATGATGACAGCAAATGAAATACGCGAGTCGTTCCTCCGCTACTTTGAGTCGCAGGGGCATCTCGTAGTGCCTTCGGCTCCGATGGTAGTCAAGGACGATCCTACCCTTATGTTCACGAATGCCGGCATGAACCAGTTTAAGGACATCATCCTCGGCAATCGTGAGCCGAAGTGCCGCCGGCAGACCGACTCCCAAAAGTGTCTCCGCGTGAGCGGCAAGCATAACGACTTGGAGGAGGTCGGGCATGACACCTACCACCACACGATGTTCGAGATGCTCGGCAATTGGAGCTTTGGCGACTTCTTTAAGAAAGAAGAGATACAATGGGCATACGATTACCTTGTCAATGTCCTCAAAATCGACCCCGCTAACCTCTACGTCACCGTGTTCGAGGGTTCGGCCGACGACGGATTGGGCCGCGACGACGAGGCTGCCGACTATTGGGCTCAGTATTTCCCTCAGGACCACATCATCAACGGCAACAAGCACGACAACTTTTGGGAAATGGGCGACACGGGTCCCTGCGGCCCCTGTTCGGAAATCCACATTGACCTCCGCTCGGACGAGGAGAAAGCCAAGGTGCCCGGAGCGTCGCTCGTGAATAAGGACAATCCCCAAGTGATAGAAATATGGAACCTTGTGTTCATGCAATATAACCGTAAGGCCGATGGGTCGTTAGAGCCGCTTCCGCACAAGGTTATTGACACCGGCATGGGCTTTGAACGGCTTTGTATGGTCATGCAGGGCAAAAATTCGAATTACGACACCGACGTGTTCCAGCCTATTATCAAAAAAATCGGCGAACTTTCCGGATATGCTTATGGCGAAGATGAAAAGCGTGACGTCGCCATGCGCGTCGTGGCCGACCACCTCCGCGCCATCGCTTTCTCCATCGCTGACGGCCAACTCCCTTCCAACGCAAAGGCCGGCTACGTCATCCGTCGCATCTTGCGCCGGGCGGTACGTTATGCGTACACCTTCCTCGGTCAGAAAGAGGCTTTCATGTATCGCTTGGTGCCCACGCTTGTCGAGGAAATGGGTGGCGCATATCCCGAACTGCGGGCGCAGCAGACGTTGATAGCCCGCGTGATGAAAGAAGAGGAAGACGCGTTCCTGCGCACGCTGGCTACGGGCATCACGATGCTCGACGGTGTCATCGAAGAGGCTCATCGCGAAGGGAAAACTGTTATTGACGGAACCAAGGTTTTCACGCTTTTCGACACCTACGGATTCCCGCTCGATTTGACGGAGCTGATCTGTCACGAAAAAGGATTGAGCGTCGACGTCGCAGCTTTCGATGTTGAGATGCAGAAACAAAAAGACCGCGCCCGCAACGCTGCGGCTGTCGAGACGGGCGACTGGGTGACGCTGGCCGAGGGCGAACCGGAGTTTGTCGGTTGGGATTATACGGAATACACTTGTCATATTTTGCGTTACCGCCGTGTGGAGCAGAAAAAGCAGGCCTATTATGAGCTGGTGCTCGATTGCTCGCCTTTCTACGCTGAGATGGGCGGCCAGGTGGGTGACCGTGGCGTACTCTGCAACGAGACTGAAACCATCGACGTCATTGACACGCGCCGTGAGAACAACCTGCCTATCCACATCGTCCGCCAGCTTCCCGCTCATCCCGAAGCAGAGTTCATGGCCTGCGTCGACACCGACGCCCGTACCGCCAGCGAAGCCAACCATACGGCCACGCACCTGCTCGACCAAGCCCTGCGCGAAGTGCTCGGCACCCATGTGGAGCAGAAGGGGTCGCTCGTCACACCGGATTACCTGCGTTTTGACTTCTCTCACTTCCAGAAAGTGACACCCGAGGAATTGCGCAGTGTGGAGCGCATTGTGAACGAACGCATCCGTCGCGACATCTCCTTGCAAGAGTATCGCGATATGCCTGTCGAGAAAGCGAAGGAACTGGGCGCCATCGCCCTTTTCGGTGAGAAGTATGGCGACCGTGTACGTGTCGTACAGTTTGGAAGCAGTGTCGAGTTCTGTGGTGGCTGTCATGCGAAGAGCACAGGGCGCTTGGGACTTTTCCGCATCCTGTCCGAAGGCAGCGTGGCTGCCGGTGTGCGCCGGATTGAGGCTGTTACGGGCCGGGTGGCCGAAGAAATGTGCTACACGCAGGAAGACCTGCTTGTCAGTCTCCGTCAGCTGTTCAATAACGCCAAAGACCTGACCGCCGCCATCCAAAAGACGGTGGAAGACAACAGCGCCTTGAAAAAACGGGTGGAAGAGTTTGTCAAGGAACACATTATGGTTATGCGTGACCGCCTTGTAGGTAAGGCAAAGGATGTAGGCGGCGTGAAACTGGTGCGCGCTGTCATCCCGGGCTCCATCTCGGCCGATGCCGTGAAAGACTTGGCGTTCCAGATTTCGCACATGCTGCCCGGACAGATGCTCTGCGTCTTGGGAAGTGCGTGCGAAGGTAAGCCGTTGCTCACGGTGATGATAGGGAAAGACCTTATTGCCGAACGCGGTTTGAATGCGGGCCAACTTGTGCGCGAAGCAGCCAAGCTCATCAAAGGCGGTGGCGGTGGCGCGCCCCATTTCGCCACGGCGGGCGGCAAAGATCCGGATGGACTCGAAGCCGCCGTCAGCAAGGTGGTAGAGTTGGCCGGATTGTAAAGACATATACTTACACTGGTGAGACAAGAACGGGCGCAGGATCTGTGGATGCTGCGCCCGTTCTTTCCGTTCGGCTGACAGTTCTTTCTGTCAGCCGACTTCGTTCCGGTAAGTCGCCGGTTTGTAGGTGCAAATGGTCGGCATGCGATTTTCATCCCGGCGGTTACCTTTCCCGAGGAGTGGCGCCCTGTCCGAAAAACCTATGGCTTTTCGCCTGTTGTTCCACTCATTTGCATTATCTTTGCCTTCGTAAAATAGACATAGCAACATGAGAACTTACCTAATAACTGGCGCAGCAGGCTTCATCGGCGCCAATTTCCTGAAATATATGCTGGCAACGCACGAGGATGACCGTTTCGTCGCCCTCGACCTGCTCACGTATGCCGGATATCTTGGAACGATTGCTCCTGACGTCGACAACGAACGCTGCTTCTTTGTCAAGGGCGATATTGGAGATAGGGAACTTGTTGACAGCCTGTTTGCGGAATACAAGTTCGACGTCATCGTCAATTTTGCAGCTGAGAGCCACGTAGACCGCAGTATTGAAAATCCGCAGCTCTTCCTGCAAACCAACATCCTCGGGACGCAGAATCTGCTGGACTGTGCCCGTCGCGCGTGGGTTACAGGGCGCGACGAGAGCGGGTATCCCTCTTGGCGTCGCGGCGTCCGTTTTCATCAAGTCTCGACCGACGAAGTCTACGGCAGTCTGGGTGATGAGGGTTTCTTCACCGAAGCCACGCCACTCAGTCCGCACAGTCCGTACAGCGCTTCCAAGGCCAGTGCGGACCATATCGTCTGCGCGTATCGCGACACCTACCACATGCCCGTCAGCATCACCCGCTGTTCGAACAACTACGGCCCCTATCAATTCCCCGAGAAACTCATTCCGCTCGTCATCCATAACATTTTGGAGGGAAAGAAACTCCCGGTCTACGGGCAGGGACTCAACATCCGCGACTGGCTCTACGTGGAGGATCACTGCAAAGCCATCGACACCGTCATCAACAACGGGGAGAACGGAAGTATATATAATGTGGGCGGACACAACGAGCGGCGCAACATCGACATCGTACGCACCATCATCCGTACTGTCCATGACCTCATGGAGCAGCAGCCCGAGTATCGGATACTGCTGAAACGCCAGGAAAAAGGTGCTGACGGGCTGGTCGAGATAGCATGGATCAATGACGAACTTATTACCTATGTCAAGGACCGCCTTGGACACGACCAGCGTTACGGCATCGATCCGACGAAAATCCACGCCGATCTTGGGTGGACGCCTGAAACGACTTTCGACGAGGGTATTGTGAAGACCATCCGCTGGTATCTGGACCACCACGGCTGGGTTGAGGCTGTCTCCGGCAGCGACTACCAAGCTTATTACGAGAAAATGTATGGCAAACGCTAATGAGCGTTTGCCGTACATTTTCGTTCTTTCCCGTTGCATGACTTTAAGGATTAACGATGGCTTCGGAAAAGCGGCTGGGCTACTTTGACTTTCTTCGGGGAGTGGCCATCCTGCTGGTGATCGCCATCCACACGTGTGCTTTGGGCGGGTTCGAAACTCCCATGGAAGTGGCCAGAATGTGGGGGAAGCAGTCGGCGATGTTTGCCGTACCGGTGTTCCTCGCCATATCCGGCTTCTTCTTGGCGCGGAAACCGTTGGACACCGCTCCAAGGCGATTGGACTTTTGGCGCAGGCAGGTATCTAAAATCTACGTACCGTGCCTTGTCTGGTCCGTCCCGTGGCTCTTATTAGGTTGGCTGGCGACCGATGCGCTCACATGGCCTGTCGTGTGGAAAGGGCTGATCCGCTTTTTCCTTTGCGGTTACAGTGTGTATTACTTCATCGCGCTTATCATCCAGTGCTACGTCTTGCTTCCTTGGTTAACTCACGTTAAATCGGGGGAGGTAATTGGCTTCGCCTTGATGAGCTTTGCGTCGGTCGCCGTGGTCAATTGGTATCTTAACATCGGCGGCCACGAGCTTCCGATGGTGGTCTATGCCGGTCTGTTTCCCGTCTACGGTTTCTTCTTTGTCTTAGGAGTTTGGCTGTCGCGGAGGCCGCGTACTTATCGTCTCTTCCCGTTGCTCGTCTTGCTGCTTTTGTCGCTCGTCCTGTCGATGTGGGAGACCGAATGGCAGATGTCGTTCCACGGCAAAGGGCATGGCATTAAGCCGTCGGTATTCCTCTATTCCACGTTGGCCGTCTTCATCTTGTTTTCACGGCGTTTGCAGGATGCTTATACCGGCCGTAGCCAACTTGCAAAAGCGGTGCAATGGGTGGGTGAAGTGTCGTTCGGGGTGTATCTTGTCCACATGTATTTTGTTCCTGTCGCGGCTAAACTTGTCCCTACCGATGCTTGGGTGGTGAATTGGTCGGTCGCCACGGTCCTGACGCTGGTGTTCATTGCCGTAGTCAAGCGGGTGGCGCCGCGCGCTGTGGCGAGATGGTTGGGCTTCCGCTGAGAGATTGAGGGGGGCTCCCCTCCCGTCAGGGTGGATGGAAGGTGCAGGCTCCGCCCCGTGTGTGGAAACATCCCCTCCTGTACGTTTCTTTCCGAAACCGGTCGAAACGTGCAGGAGGGGATGTTTCGTGAGCTGAGGCCTGAGAGGATGGCTGTGCGGGGCGATCATTCTTGGGCAAAGAGGCCGCCGTCCGCAGTGTCGCCCATTGGGGCGTTTTCATCGCTGCGTCCGTCTGTTCCATCGCTGCGTCCGTCTGTTCCATCGCTGCGTCCGTCGTCGCTGTCGCTGCGTTCGTTTTCGCCGTCGTTGGGGGCGGGCGCTTCGTCGGCCAGCCGGCGGATCGGTTCGAGCTCTTCGATGCGTTCGACGGCGAGCGTGGTGATGCGCTTGCCCTTGGCTTTGAAACTCTTGACGCCGATGTAACTCTCGGCGTCGATGTCAAGCGGATCGCGAAAATCCTCGGCGCCGCCATAAGTGACGCGCAGACGGGGATAGGGCTCGCTGGTGAGCAGGATGAGGCGCGAGGCTGGGTTGTCGCCGATGAAGCTGGGATGGCGGTTGCCCGACGTGCGTTCGAAGGTGAACCGCTTGACGTAAGGGAAGCCCTGCTGGTCGGCGTCAAAAAGGACGGCAGTCCAGACCGTGTGAGGGGAGAATTTTTCGATGCGTAGGATGTTGGGTTCAAAATGATTGTTGACGTCGAAAGAGGTTGTGTAGAACGTGCCACCCTCCAAAACGACGAGCACAAGGTCGCCGCCGTGAAACTCGCCCAGCGCCTGGCCGCGGCCGTCGTAGTTGAGGCGATGGACATCGTGGTCGAACCACACTTGTCTCCCGCCGAGTGTCGACTCTCCGTGCGCTTTCAACGTAATCTTGTGCACCTGATTGCGGGTGAGGAGGTTGCCGCGCGACTGGCGGCCTTTGACCATCAGCGTGCTGAAATCGTAATCGAATACTTGCTTTTTGAGCTTCGGATTTGGCTTCAAAAGCACATGGACCACCTCGGCTTCGCCGTTGGGATTGGAGGTGAAATAAAGTACGCGGCTGCCCGTCTCTCCGGTGGTGAGGTCGTATTCACGGTCGTGCGTCACGGCCGTCACGTTGAAGCGTTTGACATAGCTGGTGCCGTCCTTGCCGTCACGGTAGATGACGTTGTACGTCGTGCGGCTGTCGTTCTTCTTGAACACGGCGATATGGAGAAGCTCAGCTTTTTTCTTCTCGCGCCGTGAGCGCTCCGTCTCGCCGATGAACACCTTGTCGGCTACACGGGTGACTTTGTAGGTGCCGTCGCGGTAGAAGAGGATGACGTCGTCGATGTCCGAGCAGTTCTCGACGAACTCGTCTTTTTTCAGCCCGGTGCCCATGAATCCTTCGGCACGGTTCACATAGAGTTTTTCGTTGGCTTCGACCACTTTGGTGGCCTCGATGGTGTCGAAAGAGCGGAGTTCGGTGCGGCGAGGGTGGTCGGCAGCATACTTGTCGCGGATGAGTCGGAACCAGTTGCTTGTCACCTCGACCATGTTGCCCAAGTCGGCGTCGATGTGTGCTATTTCGTCTTTCATCTTCGCTATGAGCTCGTCGGCCTTGTCTTTGTTGAATTTGAGGATGCGGGCCATCTTGATTTCCATCAGGCGGAGGATGTCATCTTTTGTAACCTCACGCACCATGCGGGGGTAGTAAGGGGTCAGCCGCTCGTCGATGTGGGCGCAGGCAGAGTCCATGTCGGGCGCCTGTTCGAACTCCTTGTCTTTGTAGATGCGTTCTTCGATGAAGATGCGTTCGAGCGAGGCAAAGTGGAGGCTTTCCATAAGTTCGCTCCGGCGGATGAGGAGTTCGCGGCGCAGGAGGTCTCGCGTGCGGTCGACTGAGGCGCGGAGCACATCGCTCACAGTGAGGAAGCGGGGATGCTTGTCGTCGATGACGCAGCAGTTTGGCGAGATGCTGACTTCGCAGTCGGTGAATGCGTAGAGGGCATCGATGGCTTTGTCGGAGCTGGTGCCCGGCGTGAGATGGACAAGGATTTCGACCTCGGCGGCCGTGTTGTCATCGACCTTGCGGATCTTGATTTTACCCTTCTCGTTGGCTTTCAGGATGCTTTCGATGAGCGAAGAGGTCGTTTTCCCGTAGGGTATTTCTGTGATGACGAGCGTCTTGTTGTCGAGTTTCTTGATCTTTGCGCGCACCTTGACGTTGCCGCCGCGCATGCCGTCGTTGTATCGCGAGACATCGATGCTTCCGCCGGTGAGGAAGTCGGGATAGAGGTGGAAATCCTCGCCGTGGAGGTAGTGGATGGCCGCGTCGCAGATTTCGCCCAGATTATGTGGCAGTATCTTGGCCGACAGGCCGACGGCGATGCCCTCGGCGCCTTGTGCCAGAAGTAAGGGGAACTTGACGGGCAGTGTGATGGGCTCCTTGTTGCGGCCGTCGTATGAGAGCTTCCAGTCCGTTGTCTTAGGATTGAAGAGTACGTCGAGGGCAAATTTCGAGAGGCGTGCCTCGATGTAGCGTGGCGCCGCCGCCGAGTCGCCGGTCAGGATGTTGCCCCAGTTTCCCTGCGTGTCGATGAGCAGGTCTTTCTGCCCCAGCTGTACGAGAGCGTCTCCGATTGAGGCATCGCCGTGGGGATGGAACTGCATCGTGTGGCCGACGATGTTGGCCACCTTGTTGTAGCGGCCGTCGTCGAGGCGCTTCATGGCGTGGAGAATACGGCGCTGCACGGGTTTGAGGCCGTCGCCGAGGTGGGGAACGGCACGCTCGAGAATGACGTAGGAGGCATAGTCAAGGAACCACTCCTTGTACATGCCTGAGAGCTGGTGGCGCGTATTTGTGTCGCTGCCCTCATTGGGGGTGTAGTTGGAGTGGGAGTCTTGGACGTCCTGTGGGGTGTTTGTTTCTTCGCTCATCGTGTTTTCGGGGATAGGAGGGAGTGGGCAGGCGTCGCCTGCGGTTGCCACTCCTTGCAAAATTACGATTTTCCGCCCGTATGGCCAAACGTCGCCGCAAGGCGGCGCTCCGTTGCGGCCGGATGTGCTGTTCTTCCTGTCAGTCGCCCTGTTTTTCCTGTCAGTTATTTAGAAAATCCTGCCTGTCGTCTTGGTTTTTCAGCCATAGCGTTCGTCTGGCTTGACAGGTTACCGGATTTTTGGGATTTTTGCTGAAATACTTTATGGGTGCTTTTCAGAGATTTCTCTCTTTCCATGCCCAATGTCCAACAGGGGAAAAGAAAGGGGAGGGAGCGCCTGACAGGCGTTCAGTCGGCCTTGACGACGATGATGTCGTGCAGGTCTGTGGTGTAGCAAGGTGAGCGGTGTTCGCGCCGCACGTTCTGCATCACGTCTCCTTGTAAGGCCACGCGTACGGCGTCGCGTCCGTTTTTCTGGCGAATCTGGTCGAGGGTGTTGAGCAGGCGGCGCTGTTTCTCGCGGTCGACGGTGTCGAACAACAGTCCTTGGATGCCGCCTGATATGATGTCGGTGAGCGTGACTCCGGCTTTTTTGTAGCCGTAGCCCGGGCTGAAGATGGTTTGCAGACATCGGTCTGCTGCGGCTACGAGTTCGCGCAGGTCGCTGGTGGCTATGTCAAGGCGTTCCGATGCCTCGTTAGCATACTGTGGGAGGTCTGGCCGGAAACGGTTGGTGCGGATGTAGACGCTCACACAGGCTGCGGCGGTCTGCTCCTTGCGCAGGCGCCGGCAGCAAGAGGCTGCAAAATCGGCTACGAGCGAACGCAGTGTTTCGAGGTCGTAGACCGGGTCTCGAAACGAGCGTGACGACGTGAGGGACTGGCGTGGCTGGCGCACTTCGAGGGGCAGGCAGGTCTCGCCACGCAGCTCGCGCCACGTCTGGACTCCCGGCAGGGCCATCGTGCGGCGCACGCGCTCTTCACGCCACAGGGTGAAGTCGTACGCTGTCCGCACTCCGGCCTGCCGGAGGTGTTCGAGGTGCCGCCGGCCGATGCCCCATACGTCTGCAATGTCGAAGAGGCGTACGGCGCGGTCACGCTTCTCCTCACTGTCGATGAGGCAGCAGCCATGATATCCTGGATAGCGCTTGGCGAAACGGCTGGCCATCTTGGCCAGCGTTTTGTTCGGGGCGATGCCGAGGCTGACAGGAATGCCTGTGCCGCGGGTGACATGGGCTGCCAGTTCGCGGCCGAAAGCCGCCACATCGCTGATGCCGCTGAGGTCAATGAAGCATTCGTCGACCGAATAGACCTCGATGTGCGGAGCTCTGCGGCGGATGAGCGACATGACGCGCCGCGACATGTCGCCGTAGAGCGCCATGTTCGACGAACTGACGGTGACGGTACCAGCCTCGACCATGCCTTTGATACGGAAGAAAGGGACGCCCATGGCTATGCCGAGTGCCTTGGCCTCGTTACTGCGCGCGATGACACAGCCGTCGTTGTTCGACAAGACGACGACGGGTTTGCCGATGAGCTGCGGGCGGAATACACGCTCACAGCTGACGAAGAAGTTGTTACAGTCGATGAGACCGATCATGAGGGCGGCGGTGGACACGATGGATGACGTAGGTGACCACTCCCCATACGTCGAAGCGGTCGCCTTCGGCTACGGTGATGGGCGCATAAGCGGGATTGGCGGGCCGCAGGGTGACGCTGTCGTCGTGGAGCTCGACGAACTTGACGGTGAACTCTCCGTTAATGACGCAGACAGCCATGTCGCCGTCGTGTACTTCTAAGAGTTTGTCAACCACGAGGATGTCGCCCTCGCTGACACCTGCTCCTTCCATGGAGTCGCCCTCGACACGGGCGTAGAAAGTGGATTCGGGATGGCGGACAAGGTCTCGGTTGAGATCGATGGCGCAGTCCATGTATTCTTGTGCCGGCGAGGGGAAGCCCGCTTTCACGCCGCCGTCGGCATAGGGGAGCTCGCGTGCGGTGCTGTCGTCGATGTGGTGGATGGTGAGGTCTGCCATGGTTTGTCGGTGTGGTATAAAAAAACTGTTGAGAATCCCCGCCCGGATTTCTCAACAGCCTGATGGCGGGCGGTGGCCCGCCTTCTGTATGGGTTTTCTGCCTTCGTCGCGTCCCTGATTGCCTACGGGGACTTGGGGCGTCAGTATGTGGTGCACCCGATAGGACTCGAACCTACACGACCGAAATCACCAGATCCTAAGTCTGGCGCGTCTACCAATTTCGCCACGGGTGCAGAATTGTCTGCAAAGATACTAATTTTTCCGGAACAACCAATGGGTCAAAATGCCGATATGGTGTAAAAATAGAGCACTGCGGCAGGAACGGCAAGCAGGGTAGAGTCGAAACGGTCGAGCATGCCGCCGTGGCCGGGCAGTATGTGACCGCTGTCTTTCAGACCGAACTGACGTTTGAGCAGGCTTTCTACCAGGTCGCCCCATGTGCCGAACACGCAAACCACCAATGCCAGACCCGCCCAAGCGGCTGCCGGCATCTCGGGGAAGAAGTGGCTCAAAACGAAAGCCGCTCCTACGCAGAACAATGCTCCACCGATGCTTCCGATCCACGACTTTCCGGGCGATATGCGGGGAAAAAGTTTGTAGGGGATGTAGCGGTGGAGTAGGCTGCCGCAGACGTAGGCTCCCGTGTCGTTCACCCAGAGGAATATGAAGATGGCCAAAGGATAGGCCCAGACATAGCTGGCGATGCTGAAAGCCGGATCGGGTTGGAATGCCAGGACGTTGAGCAGGCCGAAAGGCAAGGCGACATAAACCTGCGAAGCAAACGCAAACGCCCAGTTACGGAGCGGGTCGGGCGCTTGCCTGTAAAGTTCGCTCACCAGCAGATATATCACTGACAGCAGGTAGGGCACGAATGCTTCCGCTCCTGTCATGTTGGAGCAATAACCGAAAAAAGCGAAGAACAGGTAGACTGCTGCGACGGTATTGATGAAGCGGTTGACTTGAGCTCCTCCGTGTAGGTTGACGATGGTGCTGAATTCCCACACCGTAAGTCCTGTCACGGCGGCGAAGACTGCGGCAAAGGTCATCGGCGAGAGGATGATTCCGCCTACCAGTACGAGCACGAAGAGGATGCCCGTCAGGCTTCGTTGGGCCAAGTTGCTCATGTCCGTGCCTCCTTGTCTGTTTTGTCTTCAGCCGTCTCGACGCTTCTTATGTCCTGGGTGGGTTGGCCAGCCGTGGCATCTGTCGTTTCTGGCGTAGTATCCGTTTTCCCTGTTGCTGTTTCCGTCGTTTTGCCGGAAGTGGGCAGACCGTGTGTGTCTGAGGTTGCCACTTCGCTTTCCGGGAGCTGCGGAGCGGGCTTTTTGTTTTCCTCTTCGAGCAGTTCGTCGGCGCGGCTCTTCCAAGGCCGCTTCCCGAAGATGGCTTCGACGTCTTCGGCGAAAATGACTTCACGGTCGATCAGGAGTTGCGCCAGTCGCGCATGTCCGTCGGCATGTTCTTGCAACAGCCCTTTCGCACGTTCGTATTGCTGTGCGATGAGGCGTCCGACCTCCTTGTCGATGACTTCGGCCGTCTTTTCAGAGAAAGGCTTGGTGAAGTTGTATTCTTGATTGTTGTAGTAGCAGAGGTTGGGCAGCTCGTCGCTCATGCCGAGGTAGGCTACCATGCCGTACGAGCGCTTCGTGACGGTTTCGAGGTCGTTGAGCGCGCCCGACGATATGTGTCCCGTGAAGAGTTCCTCAGCTGCGCGTCCGCCCAGAGTGGCGCAGATTTCATCGAGCATCTGTTCCTTGGTCGTGATGTTACGTTCCTCGGGCAGGTACCACGCCGCCCCGAGGGCCTGACCGCGCGGGACGATGGTCACCTTCACTAGTGGGTTGGCATATTTCAGGAACCAGGAGACCGTGGCGTGTCCCGCTTCGTGCAAGGCTATCGTTCGTTTCTCGTCGGCTGTCATGACGCGCGTTTTCTTCTCCAATCCGCCGATGATTCGGTCAACGGCGTCGAGAAAATCCTGTCTCCCGACGGCTTCCTTGTTGTGGCGGGCGGCGATGAGGGCAGCTTCGTTGCAGACGTTGGCGATGTCGGCACCCGAAAATCCTGGTGTCTGACGCGCAAGGAGGTCGATGTCGACCGTATCGTCGAGTTTGAGCGGTTTCAGGTGGACTTTGAAGATGGCCACACGCTCTTGGAGGTCGGGCAGGTCAACGTGGATCTGGCGGTCAAAGCGGCCGGCGCGCAGCAAGGCTTTGTCGAGGATGTCGACGCGGTTGGTGGCCGCAAGGATGATGACGCCGGAGTTCGTGCCGAAGCCGTCCATCTCTGTGAGCAACTGGTTGAGGGTGTTCTCACGTTCGTCGTTACCACCGAGGGCCGGGTTCTTTCCGCGGGCGCGGCCAATGGCGTCGATTTCGTCAATGAAGATGATGCAGGGCGCCTTTTCCTTGGCTTGGCGGAAGAGGTCGCGCACACGGCTGGCACCAACGCCGACGAACATCTCGACAAAATCGGAGCCGGAAAGCGAGAAAAACGGCACGTCCGCCTCACCTGCCACTGCTTTGGCCAAGAGAGTCTTGCCCGTTCCCGGTGGACCGACGAGCAGGGCGCCTTTGGGGATTTTCCCGCCGAGCACCATATATTTTTGCGGGTTTTTCAGGAAGTCTACAATCTCCTGGACTTCCTGCTTGGCGCCTTCTTGTCCGGCGACGTCCTTGAATGTGACGTGTAGGCCGGAGCCTTTCTCGAACAGGCGTGCCTTGCTCTTGCCGACGTTGAATACGCCGCCGGCACCTCCGCTGCCTCCACCGCCCATACGCCGCATGAAGAACATCCAGACTGCTACGAGCAGGATGATGGGCAGCAGCGTTCCGAGCAGCCCCATGAAGAAGTTGTTGCTTTCCTCGTAGTTGACAGCACCTTTGAAAGTGCCTTTCGTCTCTTGGTCGGTGAGGAATTCCTCTACCTTGTCGACCGAGGGATACTGGGTGCTGACCGTGGGCGCCGCGCCGGTCTGTTGGGCGCCTTGCTTGAAGACGTCGCGGATGTGTTCAGGCTTGACCTTCATGCTGACGAACCCTTCCGTCTTGTTGACGGTGACGCTTTGTGCGTAGCCTTTTTCTACGTATTGCTTGAACGTCGTGTAGTTCGTTTGCTTGTTGACGCTGCTCGTCTTGTCGCCTTGCCAGAAGGCAAAGAGAAGGCCGATGAGCACAAGAACGTAGACCCAAGTCAGGCTGAACTTGGGAAAGTTATTTTTCGGCTTGTTTTCGTTCATATGGATGTAGTGAGGAACTTGCGGGGATTATTCGACGTCGGGCACGGCAGTGATTTCGGCGTCTTCCCAAAGGTGCTCGAGGTCATAATAGTCGCGCACGTCGGGCAAGAAGATGTGGACAAGATCCGTGCCGTAGTCCATGGCCACCCATTGGGCATTGGTGCGTCCGACAACGGCGGCCGGTTTTTCGTGGGCCTTTGTGCGGGCAGATTCTTCCACGGCGCGCGTGATGGCTTCGACTTGCTGCGGCGAGTTGCCTTGGCAGATGATGAAATGCTGGCAGGGAGCCGTCGGAATGGATGTCAGGTCAGCAATGACGATGTGGCTGCCTTTTTTTTCCTGGATACCTTCTATGATGGCTTGGACTAATGCGCTTTGTTTTTCCATTAATGAGTGTAAAAGGTGGATATAATGATGGATTTTAATGGCGCAAAGTTAAGGTCTTTTGCCGTAACCGTGAAGTTCCGCGTCGGAAATGTGGGCTTTTTTGTGATTTTTAGGGAAAAGTATGCCTTTACTTCGCAATTCTGCAACAAGGCCATGCCTGATGCAGTTCGGCAACGGGGAAATTTGCAGGCGTTAAGTTTTATTCGTAACTTTGTCCGCGTTTTAGGTGAAGGAGTGGTAAATATCGTAGAATAATTCAGTGTAAATTCGGATTAACCCTTAATAATTCTTATAAATCACACTGTTATGAAAAAATTACTTTTAGTGTTGGCCGTTGCGTTGGCCGCTCTTAGTGGCCGGGCGCAAGACGCGCGTGTTGATTCGCTCAATCAGAAGATTGACTCTTTGCAGCAGGCTGTGCAGGCGTTGAGCACTTCCGCCGAGGCCAAAGATGCCAGCGACCTCGACAAGGCGATTTGGAAAGACCGCGCCAAGTGGTTCTCGCTCGGCATTGGCAAGCAGACGCTTATTCATCAGGACGTTCCTGGGCTGGAATGGAACAGTGAACTCGCCATTTCAGCCATGTGGGGACGCACGTACTATTTCCCGAAGAAGGCATGGTTCGGCATGCTCAAGGTCGGTATCGATTTCTCATGGATGGACATCACTTACGCCAAGTATAAGGACGTGATGGAAACAGCCGACGGCAGCATGAACGGAGGATATGGCAACGGCTATGACGATTATTATGATTCTTATGACGGAGACGAAGACATAGACCTTGGTGTATGGCAGGCAGAATATGCCCTTCGTCTCGGTCCGTCGGTGACTATCAACCCTGTTCATCACTTGAAAGTGGGACTTTATGCCCATTTCGTGCCTACTGCTTCGGCTATCAGCATGAACGATGAAGTCAACGTGCAGTTCGTGCCCAATTTCGCTTTCGGCGGCAGCATTGCCTGGAAAGTCATATCGGTCGGTTTCGAGGGCCGTTGGGGAAAGGCGAACTACAAGAGCTTCTCGGTCGACGATGAAGCTGTCGACGGATGGGAGGATGGCAGTGACGCCAATCTTGACGATGTCTTGAAGCAGGACAAAAATCGGTTGAAGACAAAATTCTTCCGCTTCTATCTGGCTTTCCGTTTCTGATGGAAGCCAGTGTGGCGGGTTTCTTGTAACGAACCGGCACGTAGGCGATTCCCGCTACGTGCCGGTTTTTTCATGCCGCAGGTTGTAAAAGCGGCTGTTATTTGTCATTTTTCATGAAAAAGTGAGGAGAAAGTTTGGAGGTTCGAAAAAAGATATCTACTTTTGCACCCGTAACCACGGAGGTTACTTGGCGATTGGGGTATGGTGTAATGGTAACACTACAGATTCTGGTCCTGTCTTTCCTGGTTCGAGTCCGGGTACCCCAACGAAAGTGAGCCACACTGCGTAGACAGTGTGGCTCACTTTCGTTATACCTTGCCTGCCTGTTGTCGTGGTGCCTGCCATTTCTGTCGCTCTGGCAGAAAACCTTGTCAGTTGTCCCGTTCTTGATTGTCGCTGCGTGTTGTCTCTTTTGAGCGTTTCCTGCTTCTGCGCATAGCTGGGGGATAACATTCGGGAGTGTCGCACACAAATCCTGTGGCCTTGTGTGTGGCCGTTCCACTCGTTTGCACTATCTTTGTAGCTCGACCGGGGGCGTGCCCGGAGTGATGAATTTTTCAGAATGATGATTGTCCGTAGAAACTCGCCCCGAGCGTGGCTCTTGGCAGCCCGCCCGAAGACGTTGCCCGCCGCGCTCATTCCCGTAGTCACGGCGACGGCCTTGGCTGCCGCCGAAGGCTCGTTCAGGCTGGGGGCGGCGATGTTGTGTGTGGCCTTTGCCTTGATGATGCAAGTGGCGGCTAATTTTATCAACGACTTGTATGACTACCTGAAAGGCACAGACCGTGAAGACCGCTTGGGGCCCGAACGGGCCTGTGCCCAGGGATGGATCTCGCCGCAGGCTATGCGTGTGGGCATTGTCGTGACGGTCAGTCTCGCTTGTGCCGTCGGCCTCTTTCTCTTGGCTTATGGTGGATGGTGGCTTGTCTGGATCGGCGTTGCATGTGTTGTCTTCGCCTTTCTTTATACGACGTTGCTTAGCTATTGCGGCCTTGGCGATTTGCTCGTATGGGCGTTTTTCGGCGTGGTCCCGGTCTGTGGCACGTACTACGTACAGGCTGGCCATCTTTCTCCGGCCGTGGGGTGGATCTGCGGCGCTTGTGCCCTGTCGGTCGATACGCTGCTTGTAGTCAACAATTATCGCGATCGCGACACCGACCGTGCTGCCGGAAAGCGCACGCTCATCGTCGTTTTGGGCGAACGGTTCGGCAGCTTGTTCTACCTCTTGCAAGGTGTCGCCGCCTATGCCTGTTGTGCGGTTTTGGCCGTTTATGGCCACCATTGGGCAGCTGTTCTTCCTTTGTTGTACCTCGTGGCCCATGTGCGGTCTTGGCATGAGATGGTAAGCATCCATCGGGGGCGTGCCCTCAACCGCCTGATCGGTGGGACGTCGCGTAACATGCTGTTGCTGGCAGTCTTGCTTTCCGTGGCACTCCTGCTTCATTAAATGATTCGTAGTATGCTGCGCTTGTTCCTCGTTATATTCTTTATGTGCAGTGCTGCGGCGGTTTCCGCCCAGACGGACACCGTGCCCCGTCACAGGTTGACCTCACATGCGTGGACCGTAGGCTTCGGACGGACCAACCGGCTCGACACCTATCTTTCGCCGCTTGAATACAAGGGACCGGAACTTCATGTTGTGCGCGAGACGATGCGTCCCACGCGGTGGCTTTGCGGCCGCCTCACGACGCAGACGCTTGTGATGGGCGGCGTGGCCTATACACACTCGCCCACTGACGACGGCAAGGCATGGAGTGCGCAGGTCGACGCGTGTTTCGGTTATCACTATAATTGGACACCCATGCCCGGCCTGCGGCTGATGGCAGGTGCACAGTTTGCCGGCGGATTGGGCGGACAGTACCATACACGCAACGGTAACAACCCCGCGCAGGCACGGCTGGACGTGGCGCTGAACGCATCGGTAATGGCTATTTACCGTTTCAGGCTTGCACGTCGTTGGTTTACGGCTCGCGCGCAACTGGACGCCCCGGTGGTGGGAGCTATGTTTACACCAAACTATGGGCAGTCGTATTACGAGATTTTCTCACTTGGCCACTATGACCGTAACGTCCGCTTCACCTATCCTGGCAATGCCCCCACGCTGCGTGGCCTGCTGACGCTCGATGTCCCTGTCGCTACGGCAGTGGTGCGATTGGGCTATCTGGCCGACATCCGCCAGAGCAACGTGAATTACTTGAAACGCCATGCATGGAGCCATGCCTTCCTTGTCGGTTGCGTCAAGCATTTCTCGATTATCCGTGCGGCCGATCCGCGCCGCGAAGACATGATCTATTGAAGTTGGGTTAAAGTCAGGCTGTAAACAAATACCAATTGAGAAAAGGGAAAAGGTCGTGGCAATACGAAATAAAAACCGATTAGGGCAAAAAGACAGAGAAGGAGGTGATTATGGAGCCGATATCAACAAACCACAAAGTCAATATGCTGATAGAGGAATTCGACAAGATATTTATAGCAGATAAGGATGAAACCTTGAAGGACGGGAACAAACGGGGAATCAGTTTCGTCATGTTACCCATGCATAAGAAAAGAATAGAAGAGGCAGGGACAAGTGTTTGGGCATCTTCTGTCCTAGAATACCAATCCGACGATTGTAAACAGTGATGCGACCGATGTTCCGTTACCTCACCCTTGCGTGTGTCCTTTCCTGTCTGTTTTCATCGTGCATTACGGAGGAGGTGGCCGATAATACGGCTCTCGGGAATTTCGATGCCTTGTGGACCACGATGGATCAGCATTATTGTTTTTTCGAGGAGAAACAGGAGGCCTACGGGCTTGACTGGCAGGCGGCCCGCGAGGAATATCGTGCCGCCGTGGTGCCGGGAATCACTTCCGCACAGTTGTTTGAAGTGATGGGAGCAATGCTGGCGGAGCTGCGCGACGGGCACGTGAATCTTGTGGCCGCACATGATGTGGCCAGCTACACGGCATGGTATGACGACTATCCGGCAAACTATTCCGACTCGCTCGAACGCATTTATCTCGGACGGGGCGATGATTATTTTACAGCTGCCGGGCTGAAATACCGTGTGCTTGACGATAACGTCGGCTACATACGCTGTGAGACGTTTGAGACCCTCTTCGGCGACGGAAACCTTTATGAAGTGATGAGTTATCTTGCTCCTTGTGACGGGCTCATTGTCGACATACGCCACAATGGAGGCGGAATGCTTACGGCGGCTGAGAAGTTGGCATCGCTTTTCGTGAACCAGCGCACCTGCGGCGGTTATATGCGCCACAAGACCGGACCGGGGCACGGCGACTTTTCCGAGCCGCAGCCGCTGTGGATCGAGCCGTTCGCCTCGTTGCGCTGGCAGAAGCCGGTGGCTGTACTGACTAACCGCCGGACGTTCAGCGCGGCCAACTCGTTTGCAATGTACATGCACGGCCTGTCTGGTGTGGCACTCATCGGCGACCGTACGGGTGGCGGTGCCGGGATGCCGTTCTCGTCCGAACTGCCCAATGGGTGGGGCGTGCGTTTTTCGGCTTGTCCGATGTATGACCGTGACATGAACTGTACTGAGATGGGGATTGATCCTGACGTGAAGGTCGACATCTCAGCCGAAGATTATGCGCGTGGGGTCGACACGATTATCGAGGCAGCTCGGGCATGGGTGAAAGCAGCCACCTGTGACGCAGGGCGTTGAGACCTATCCTTTGTCGGGCCTTCTTCGTGTCTCGTGCCCGTAGTTCGTAAAAATTCATCCAAAGGTTCAGTTTGCCCGAACGTATCACATCGTATTTCCGAAGCAGTATGATGTGAGGTGATTCGTAGGTGGCTGTAAGCAGAAGGAACGTACTGTCTTTGGGTGACTGCCAGCGGATGACTTCTTTCTGCGATTCTACGATTACGAGTTCCTGTCGTGGTCCAGTTTCGGCGGTCAGTAATGCTGCCATTTTCCGTTCTTCCGCATCGGGGCCGAGAAGGACGAGCCGGTGGCAGACGTCCAGGTCAATGGCGTTCGTGCGTGATTTGTAGGAAATAAGGTCCGCGTTGAAACATGTGGCGAGGCTGCAAAGAGCAACGGCGGGCAACACGCGCGGCAGGAGTGTGGACATAAAGAAAAGGAGCAAGGTCAGTCCCGGCGCAAGGAAACGTTCGTCTTTCCACGGTACAACGAACATGTAGACGGCAACCCACAAGCACAGGCCGAGCCACATTCCCCACGGAATGTTTACATTATGGTAACGTCTATGTCTGACAGTGAGCCACAGACCGACAACAGCCAGCACGGTGCCGACCGGTGTGAACACACGCAGGATGAAAAGGCGGGCTGTTCCTTTGATCGTCATCCACAGTTCGGCTAAGAATGAATATGCTTGCAGTTTTTCGGAAGTCCGCTCAATGCGCGGGTCGAGCACGTAATTGAAGAAACCTTGGTAGACTGCCCAGCATGTCGCGACAGAGAGTACACCGACGGTGCAGAGGAAAATCGCCGTTGTGCGAAGGTGTCCATACCGGTAAGCCCGGACAGTGAGCCACACAGCCCACAGCACGACAAGAAAGGCATTGACATATCCGCTCGAAAGAGCCAGTGCGACCGCGCCTACCGTGCCTAGCAGCGTGAGTGGGCGCAGGAGCGGGCGTCCGTCGCTGAGGCGGTCGGAGAGGTGCAGGACACAATAGGCGAGGACAACGATGGCCATCTCGGCTAACGCGTATTCGCGGAGGAACAGCGTGTTGGACACCGCAATGGAATTGAGATAGCCCAAGGCTAATGCAAAAACTGGCCACATCTTTCTTCCACAGCGTTCGCACAGCAGCCTGGCGGCTGTGAAGAAACTGATCGTAAAGAAAAGCAGATTCAAGGCGCATCCCCACCAGATGACTGCTTCGGGGCTGGGATGGGTGACAGCAGTGAGCGCACAGCGAAGCAGCATGTAATAGAGTGAGGCGTGCGGCACGTCTTGATTGTCGTGCCATAAGGCGCGGAGATCCTGACTCAGACCGCTCCATCCTCCTGTCTCGTCGGCGAAGAAGTGCCTCAGTTCGTCGGCCGAGTATACCCGGTGGGCGTCGTGCATCAGATTGCCTTTGCCGTCGACACCATTCCAGATAATGCTCAGTGAGGTCAGCTCGTCGCCGTGGAAGCCTGTCTTCTGCGCCACCCAATACAGACGGACGCCCAGAGCCAGCAGAAAGACGAGAAAGATAGCGACCCTTTGGAACCAAACGCTATGTAACTCGGAATGTAGAGAGGGGGAGGATCCGTTCATTTTCAGCTTTTTAGCGGAAGGAGGGGCTTATTCGTCGCCGATAAGCGTGATTCCCTCGTCATCGATGAGGATGCGGCGTTGTTTGTAGAGCGTGCCGACAGCGCGCTTGAATGTTTTTTTGCTTACTTGGAAATGTTCGGCGATGGCTTCGGCATCCGTCTTGTCCGTGAAGGGCAGGAAACCGCCGGCGGCCTGCAACTTGCGGAGAAGCGTTTCTGAGAAATCGCGGAAGCGGCCTTTCCCCAGGCGCTGCAATGAGAGGTCGAGCTTGCCGTCGGAGCGCACCTGCACAACGTGGGCACGGAGGCGGTCGCCAGTGTGCAGCTCGTCATATATCTGGTCGTCATAGATGAGCCCGGAGTAGCGGTTGTCGACAATGGCTTTGTAGCCCAACGGAGTGCGTTGCCAGATGAGGGCGTCGACTTCGCGGTCCTTGTGGTAGCTGGCGGGAGCAGATTCGAGGTAGCGGTCTACCTTGGCGGAGCCAACGATGCGGTGAGTCTCGGGGTCGATGTGTACGTGTACAAGATAGGTGTTTCCTTTGACCATTTTGCGTTTCTGCTCGCTGAATGGGACGAAAAGATCCTTCATGAGTCCCCAGTCGAGGAAAGCACCGAACTGGTTGACCCAGGCGACGCGCAGGAACGCGAACTCACCCACTTGGGCCAGTGGCTGTTCCATCGTGGCGACGAGGCGTTCTTCTTGGTCAAGATAGACGAAAACGTGCACCTCGTCGCCGGGCCGCATCTCGGGCTTGACATAGCTGCGAGGCATGAGTATTTCTCCCGTCTCGCCTCCGTCGACATAGGCGCCGTGGTCGGTGAATCGTGTGATGGTAAGGTCGTTCCAGCGGCCTAATTGTATCATCATGTGTGTGGAACTTAGAGGGGATAGTTGTCAAAATCGAATTCGTGTGTCGAGAGGTAACGTTCGCCCGTGTCAGGCAGGATGACGACAATCCGCTTCCCGCGGAATCCGTCGCGCCGGGCCAGCCGGGTGGCGGCGTCGAGAGCTGCGCCCGACGAGATGCCGGCCAGGAGGCCTTCTGTGGCTGCCAGCCGGCGGGCGGCACGCAAGGCGTCGTCGTCGGCGACGGTGATTACCTCGTCGACGCATGATGCGTCATAATTTTTCGGGACGAAGTTTGCGCCGATGCCTTGCAGCTGGTGTGGGCCGCTGTGTCCTTCGCTGAGAAGCGGTGATGCGGCTGGCTCGACGGCGACAACATGGATGGAGGCATTGAGCTGTTTGAGTGTCCGGCCGGTGCCGCTGATGGTGCCGCCTGTGCCGACTCCGGCTACAAGGACGTCGACGGTGCCGTCCGTGTCGTTCCAGATTTCGCAGGCCGTGGTGCGGGCGTGTGCCTCAGGGTTATTGGGATTGTCAAACTGTCCGAGGATGACGGATCCCGGTGTTTCCCGACAGATGTGTTCAGCCAGGGCGACTGCTCCTGCCATGCCCTCCTTTCCGGGTGACAAACGCAGTTCTGCGCCATAGGCGCGGATAAGGTCGCGGCGCTCGCGGCTCATAGTGTCTGGCATGACAATGATGGCTTTCAGTCCCATCGAAGAGGCAATCCAAGCCAGTGCTACGCCCATGTTGCCGCTGGTAGGCTCGATGATGGTGCCTCCACGCTGCAGTTTGCCTTCTGACAGGGCCGAGGTGATCATGGAGAGGGCAGCGCGGTCTTTGGCGCTTCCGCCGGGGTTCTTCATTTCGAGTTTGGCTACGAGCGGTATGCCGAGCCCGGCCTCACGGCTGTAACGTTCGAGCGAGAGCAGTGGTGTGGTGCCGATAAGTTCAGTCAGTTGTTTCGCTATTTTCATCTGTAATTTGAGTGGGCGTTTCTGTTGTGTCCGGTACGATTCGGCCATCGACCATGTGGATGGTGCGGTCGGTGATTTTCGACAGTTCCTCGTCGTGGGTGACGATGACGAAAGTCTGTCCGAAATGGTCGCGAAGGCGGAAAAAAAGATTGTGCAACTCGGCCTTGTTCTGGCTGTCAAGGCTGCCCGACGGCTCGTCTGCCAAGATGATGGCAGGGTCGTTGATAAGTGCGCGTGCGACGGCTACGCGCTGTTGTTCGCCGCCGGAAAGTTCGGAGGGCTTATGGGCGGCGCGTTCTGAAAGTCCCAGAAAATCGAGCAGCTCTGCTGCACGTAGCTTTACCTCGCGTGTCGGGCGGTGGGCCAGCAGTCCGGGGAGCATGATGTTTTCCAAGGCCGAGAACTCGGGCAGGAGCTGGTGGAACTGGAAGACGAAGCCGAGCCTCCGGTTGCGGAAACGGGCTAGTTCGCGGCGGCCAAGTCGCAGAACGTCAGTCCCGTCGATGCGCAGCGAGCCGCTGTCTGGCCGGTAGAGTGTGCCCATGATTTGCAGGAGCGTTGTCTTGCCGGCTCCGCTGGGGCCGACGATACTGACGATCTCGCTTTTGTTGATGTGCAGGTCGATGCCTTTGAGTACTTGTAACGAACCGAAAGATTTGGTGATACCGTTGACTTCAATCATATGAGGAAACGGGTGGGGGAAACACTCCTGTACGGACAGGCTGCCTCCCGAATGTTTGTCGTGTAAGTCCCTGCATGGTGAGCGCTGTGGCGTCCGGCCATGCAGGGACTTTGAGCGGTTTGTTTACTTTTCGGGGATGTTTTCGAGCGTGGCCACGACGAAGCGGTAGTATTTGTCCACGCTGGGGATGTGGCAGCGTTCGTCAGGAGTATGGGGCGAGCGCAGTGTCGGACCGAAGCTGACCATGTCCATTTGGGGGTACATGGCACCGATGAGGCCGCATTCGAGGCCCGCATGCACCACCTGCACCTTGTTGTCAGTGCCGAAGAGATCTTTGTAGATTCCCTCCATGATGCCGACTATCTGGCTGGCGGGATTGGGCTGCCAGGCGGGATAGGCTCCGTCGAGTTCGACGCTCATGCCAGCCATGGCGAAGGTGGCGGTGAGTGTGTCGGCACAGCAGTCGCGCATGGAGTCGCGTGAGGAGCGGATGAGGACCTTGAACATCGCTTTTCCTTCGGCGATGGAGACGATGGCCAGGTTCGACGATGTTTCGACGATTTCGGGGATGGCCGGGATATAGCGCATTACGCCGTTGTGGCAGCCCATGAGCGCGTTGATCAGGTTGTCCTGGACTTCTGCCGGCACGATAGTGGCGGGCAGCTTTTCGTCGGTGCAAGTAAGGGCAAGGGCCGGTTCGATACCGGCATATTCGTCGGTGAATATCTGGCGCCATTCGTCTACGGCCTCCTTGAACGCCTCTACATTTTCAGACGGCAGGGTGAATACGAGGTCACAATCGCGGGGGATGGCGTTGCGCATGTTGCCGCCTTCCCACGAGGCGAGGCAGGCCTCGTATTCCGACACGGCGTCGGCAGCTATGCGAGCCATTAGTTTGTTGGCGTTGGCTCGGCCTTCGTTGATTTCCAGGCCGGAGTGGCCGCCGCGCAGGCCGCTGAGGCTCACTTTAACCGCTGCGTCGGTCGCGTCGGGTGCGGCGGTGGAGAACTCCATCGTGGCCGTCAGGTTGACGCCGCCGGCCGACCCGATGACCATTTCGCCTTCTGTCTCGTTGTCGAGGTTCAGGAGAATGTCGCCAGTTAGCGTGCCAGGCTCCATGTGGTTGACTCCGTACATGGTGGTCTCCTCGTCGACGGTGATGAATCCCTCGATGGGGCCGTGGCGTAGGGTCTTATCCTCCATGACAGCCATGATGGTGGCCACGCCCATGCCGTCGTCGGCGCCGAGCGTCGTGCCGCGCGCCTTGACCCATTCGCCGTCAACGTAGGCTTCGATCGGGTCGGTCTCGAAGTTGTGGGGACTGTCGCTGAGTTTCTGTGGAACCATGTCCATGTGGGCTTGCAGGGTGACGGTTTTGCGGTTTTCCATGCCCGGGGAGGCAGCTTTGCGCATCACTACGTTGCCGGCCTTGTCAAGGAAAGCCTCTACGCCGGTTTCGCGGGCAAAGTCAAGAAGAAATTGTTGCACTTTCTCCACATGCCCTGAGGGGCGGGGCACGCGTGTCAGGGCGTAGAAATGACGCCAAATGGAGGAGGGTTGAAGGTCTTTGATCTCGGTCATAGTAGTAAGATTTATGAATGTCTCAGTTTTTTCGGATAGTCAGCGGTTCGCGGAAAGTGTACTCCTGCGTCTGATAAGTGGCAGGTCGACGAGCGCATAGACGCCAAGCACGACGACGAGCATCGTCTGCAATGTGTGGACTACGAGGGCAAAATCCGCCGCTGCCACGCCGTCTACGCCGTAGAGCACAAGCATCGTCTTGACGGCAAAGTGCCACGGGCCGGCTCCGTTGGGCGTCGGGACGAGCACGGCGAACGACCCTACGCAAAAGATGGCCAAGGCAGCTCCCGGCCCTATGCCGGAGGTGAAGTCGAAGCAGAAGAAGGCGAGGTAGAAGTGGAGGAAATAGGCTACCCATATGCCCACCGAATAGGCTATGTAGAGCGGCAGGTTCCTGACCCCGCGCAGCGACACGATGCCGGCCCAAAGGCTGAGGAAGACGCCGCGTGCCCGGCTGAACGCTTCGAGGCGGGTCATGAGCGCGTAGAGACCCGCTCCGAGCGCCACGATGCAGATGGCAGTCACAATGTAGCCCGTCCCTGTGAAGCGCCCTAAGGCAGCGCCGACGTCGGTGCCTGTCTGTTCGAGGAAACGGGCCAGTGTAGGCAGCTGGAGGAGGAACGCGAGCCCCGTGAAGGCGAGCAGCACGGCCGAATCGACAGCGCGCTCAGTCACCACAGTGCCCAATGAGCCTGCGAACGACGTGCCCTCGCGTTCTTTCAGCGTGCCGCACCGCGTCACCTCGCCCACGCGGGGGATGACAAGGCTGGCGGCATAGGACAGGTATACGGCGTCGATACACGTCCGCCGGCGCGGACATTCGCCCAAGGGGGCGAGCGATTGCCGCCACCTCAGGGCACGGAACACCTGCGCCGCCACGCCCGGCACCATCGAGGCCGCCATCCATTCCCAGCGCATTGAGCGCACCGTCTGCCAGAGGCGCGGCCATTCGGCGTCGCGGTACATCCACCAAAGGATGCCCAGCCCCAACACAAAGGGAAGGGCAAGTTTTAACAGGCTTTTCAGCAGGCGTGCACCTGCTGTATTCTTCTCGTCTTGTTTTTCGTCCATAGAAAAAGTAAAATCGCTGCTACCGGCGTGCCGGGCATGCGAACGGCAGCAAATGTAGTGAAAAAGCGCCACACTCGGGCCACGCGCTCCACGAAAAAACGTCCTGCGTCCTGTCAGGCGCCTGTCGGGTGCGGAAAAAACGCTAACTTTGTGCCCAAAATGTCCGTCGCCGGCAAAAAAAGAGAATCCATGATGAGAAACGTCCGCCCCAAGAAGTCGCTCGGCCAGCACTTCCTGACCGACCAGCCAACCGCCCGTGCCATCGCCGACACCGTCGACGCCTGCCCCGGCCTTCCCCTGCTCGAAGTGGGGCCGGGCATGGGCGTGCTCACGCAGTACCTGGCTGCGAAGGGGCGTGTGCTGAAAGTGGTCGAAGTGGACCGCGAGAGCGTGGCCTACCTGCGCGAGCACTTTCCTGAGCTCGACGGCTCCATTGTCGAGGGCGATTTCCTCCGCCTTCCCCTGTCTGAAGTTTTCGCCGGGAGTGCCTTCGTCCTGACGGGTAACTATCCCTACAACATCAGTAGCCAGATATTCTTCAAGCTCCTTGCCAACCGTGAGCTCATCCCCTGCTGCACGGGCATGGTACAACGCGAAGTGGCCCTGCGGCTGGCCTCGCCGCCGGGCAGCCGGACTTATGGCGTGCTGAGCGTCTTTGTGCAGGCGTGGTACGACGTCCACTACCTCTTTACCGTCGAGCCCGGAGTGTTCAACCCTCCCCCCAAGGTGCGCAGCGCCGTCGTGCGGCTTGACCGCAACGGGCGGCGGGAGCTTGGGTGCGACGAGGCACTGTTTGCCCGTGTGGTGAAGGGTGTGTTCCAGCAACGGCGCAAGATGCTGCGCAACCCCCTGCGTGCGCTGCTCGCCCAGCTCGACGGTCCCGGCCCTGCGCGCGGCCACGATGCTTTTCTCGCCCGCCCCGACCTGACGCGGCGCCCCGAGCAGCTCAGTGTCGACGAGTTCGTCGCCCTGACGAACGATGTGCAGCGCGAACTGGGACGCTGATTCCCCGGGAAACGGCGCCCTGGCGGAGGAGAAAGGAGATGAGAAAAGCGACCCTTCCACCGCCTTGGGCAGGAGCGCCGCTTTGAATGTTTTCACAACGGAATAATCCTTATTGTGATTTGCTTCGTGGCAAAGGTAGCGTTTTTTTCTTAATTCACCCCTTTGCTTGAGAATAAAAACTTATATTTGAGGCCTTATTGGGGAGATTTCGTGCCGTGTTCCAAAAGAATAAAGTAATTTTGGAGCAAATAACCTTTTATAGACTATGAAAAGAATCCTGGGAATAGATCTGGGCACGACCAGCATAGGATGGGCTTATGTGCTGGAAGCCGAAGCAGCGAACGAACAGTCGGAAATTGTTCGTTTAGGAGTCAGGGTCGTGCCGCTCAGCGTAGACGAAGAAACGAAATTTGAAAAGGGAAAGAGCATCACAACGAATGCCGACAGGGCGGCGCGGAAAAGCATGAGGCGCAACATCGACCGTTATCAGATGCGGCGTGATGAACTGATAGCCGTGATGAGAGAAGAAGGCTGGATCACCGAAGAGACGACGCTGTCCGAACATGGGACGCGGTCGACCTTTGAAAGCCTCAGACTTAGGGCCGAGGCCGTAGAGAAAGAGGTGACCCTCGCCCAATTGGCCCGTATTTTGCTTCAAATCAATAAGAAACGCGGTTACAAGAGCAACCGTAAGGCGGACAGCCAAGAGGAGGGGCCGGTTATAGACGGTATGGATGTGTCCAAACAACTTTGCGAGCGGAGTATGACGCCGGGGCAGTGGGTGTATGAGCGGATGCAAAGAGGAAAAATGACGGTTCCTGCTTTCTTCCGTTCCGATTTGCAGCAAGAACTTGATCATATCTGGACGTTGCAATACGCTTGTCATTCAGCGTGGATGACCGACGAATTGCGTGTAGCCTTGACGCAGGCTGACAGCCGGAGAGCACAGCAGCTGATGGATGCGCATGGCGTAATTCCGGAAACGGTAAAGGGGAAGGAACGTCGTCAGATCCTTTATGGCTGGCGTTCTGCTGCGGCTATGGGTGGTTTGCCAGCGGCACAGTTGGCTGCGGTCTTGATTCAAATCGTGAGAGACATAAACGCTTCGAGCGGCTACCTGGGGCAGATCGGAGACAGGAGCAAGGAACTCTATTTCCGGCATGAGACAGTGGGTCAGTATATGTGGAGACACATACAGGCCAATCCCCATGAGAGTTTGAAAACCCTTGTCTTTTATCGGAAGGATTACCAGAATGAATTCGACGCGTTGTGGGCGAGCCAGGCTCGGTTCCATCCTGAACTGACGAAGAGGTTGAGGAAACGTTTGCGGCACATTCTCTTTTTCCAACGCCCGTTGAAGAGCAAGAAAGGCTTGGTGAACCGTTGTGAACTGGTTCATTATTCTATTCCGGAAAACGCGGCGGACGGCAGAGGAAGACGGCGTGATGTTGGACCGAAAGTGTGTCCGAAGTCGTCTCCGCTATTTCAGGAATTCAGAATGTGGCAGGTGTTGAACAATTTAATGCTCATTCACGTCCCGACACAAGAAGTCCGTCCCTTGGCTGACGAGGAGAAGGAAATGCTTGCGGCCGAATTGTGCTATCGTGTCAGGATGAAGAAGAACGACGTCTTGAAATTGCTGTGCGACCATTGGCGCGAATGGGACCTGAATTATAAGGAACTTGAAGGCAACCGGACGCTGGCGGCTTTTTATAAAGTGTATGAGCAGGTCATCGCGCAGACAGGACATGGCGAATACGATTTTGAAAAAATGCGTGCGGCTAAGGTGCGCGAACTTGTCGGGGGAGTGTTTGGTGGCCTCGGCTTTGAAGTGGGACTTCTGTCTTTTGATGCGGAACTGGATGGTCTTGCATATGAACAGCAGCCGCTCTATCGTCTTTGGCATCTTTTGTATTCGTATGAGGGCGACAGTTCGGCAACCGGGGACAAATGTCTGCTTAAACGCCTCTGCGCACTGACGAAAATGGATGAAGATGTGGCCAGGTTATTCCTGACTGTACATTTTGAGGATGATTACGGGAGCCTGAGCACCAAGGCAATGCGCCGAATCCTTCCTTTTCTGAAAAAGGGATATATGTATGACGTGGCCTGTGAGCAAGCCGGCTATTGCCATTCTGTACGTTCCCGCACGCGTGAAGAACTTGACAAGAGAACATATAAGGACCGGTTGGATCTCCTGCCGTCGAAGAGCCTTCATAATCCCGTTGTCGAGAAAATTCTTAATCAGATGATACACGTAGTGAACGGCGTGACTTCTGCATACGGTAAGCCGGACGAAATCCGTATTGAGATGGCGCGTGAGTTGAAGAGTTGTGCCGCTGAACGTGAGAGAAGAACGGCCTCCATAGCGAAGGCAACGAAGGAAAACGCGGAGATAGAAAAGATACTCCGACAGGAATTCGGCCTGTCGTATGTCAGCCGGAATGATATCGTGCGCTATAAGCTCTATGAGGAATTAAAGGAAAATGGTTATAAAACGCTCTACTCAAACACATATATACCAAAAGAAGAATTGTTTAGCAAAGCATTTGATATAGAGCATATCATTCCGCGGGCCCGTCTGTTTGACGACTCTTTTTCCAATAAAACGCTTGAAGCGCGGCAAGTGAACATTGAGAAAAAAGACCGTACGGCTTGGGATTTCGTAAACGATTGTTATGGTTCCGAAGGGGCCGCTCTCTACCGGTGCAGAGTAGATGAGTTGTTCAATAAAGGCATCATATCGAAGGACAAGCATAAATATCTGTTGATGCCGGGCGATAAAATTCCCGAGGATTTCATCAATCGAGACCTCCGTAACACCCAGTATATAGTCCGTAAGGCTTTGGAACTGTTCGAGGATTTTGTGCCTGGCGTATTGGCCACCTCTGGGGCCATCACCAGCAGGTTGCGTGAAGACTGGGGACTCGTCAACGTGATGAAAGAAATGAACCTGCCTAAGTATGAGCGACAAGGAGTAGTTGAGACTTGTTCGGATCGTGAAGGCCATGTGTTTAAGCGAATTCTGGATTGGACCAAACGCAACGATCATCGTCATCACGCCATGGACGCGCTGACGATCGCTTTCACCAAGCGGGCTTATATTCAATATCTGAATCATCTCAATACGCGGAAAGACGTGACCAGTCAAGCCTATGCCATACAGCAAAAAGAAATGGAGTGTGACGGAGACCACCGTTGGCGGTTCAAATGTCCGTTCGGTGATAGATCTAGATTCCGGCGGGAGGCCATGAGACAACTCGACCAAATACTCGTGTCGATAAAATCGAAGAACAAGGTGCTTACGCCGTCATTGAACCGCTCGAAGAAACGGGGAGGATATAACAGGAAAATAGAATGGACACCTCGTGGCCCGTTGCATAAAGAAACTGTATATGGACGAATCCGTCGTTACGTGACGAAGAACGTCCGAGTGGGCTCTTCGTTTACGCAGACGGAGATTGAGAAAGTTGCAAACACATGTTTCCGTAGAGCGTTGTTGGCTCGTCTTGCAGAGTTCGGCGGTGATCCGAAGAAGGCTTTCACAGGAAAAAATAGTTTAGAGAAAAATCCGCTTTATTGCGATGAGGCACATACGCAGACCGTGCCGCTCCTGGTGAAGCTTGTGGAGCTTGAAGAGGTAGGTACGATACGGAAAGAAATTACTCCCGACTTGAAAGTGGAAAAAGTGGTCGATCGCCGTATCCGTACTTTGCTTGAAGAACGTCTCGCCCTGTATGGTCAGGATGCCAAGAAAGCATTTTCCAATTTAGGTGAAAATCCGATATGGCTGAACCAAGAGAAGGGCATATCGGTCAAACGCGTGACGATTATCGACAAAAGCGACGTTGTATCCATTCACGAGAAACGTGATGTTGACGGTCGCCTGATGCACGATGAACATGGACGAACGATTCCGTGCGACTACGTGCAGACGCAGAATAATCACCATGTGGCGATCTTCTGCGATGCAGAGGGAAACTTGCAGGAACATATTGAGACGTTTTTTGACGTGGTTGAACGTGTCCGGCAGCAACGCATTGAGGGTCGGACCGTGGAAGTAATTGACAAGAACTACAAGCGTGATGAGGGTTGGCGGTTCCTCTTCTCAATGAAAATAAATGAGTATTTTGTTTTCCCGGATGAGAATACCGGTTTCGACCCTCGGTCTGTCGATTTGACGGATCCGGCTAATTATGCGTTGGTCAGTCCGCATTTGTTCCGTGTACAGAAACTATCGTCGAAATACTATGTATTCCGGCATCATTTGGAGACGACCGTCGAGGACACCAAAGCCTTGAAGGACGTGACATGGAAGCGGATCAATACTTTGGAAAAATTGAAGAATATAGTTAAAGTGCGGGTGAATCACATCGGACAAATTGTGGCCGTAGGTGAGTATTGACTTTATGGAACAGAAATATGATAAAGAAGACACTCTATTTTGGCCATCCGGCTCGTTTGTCGTTGAGCGAAGGTCAGCTTGTTATTGAGAGACCCGGTGCAGAGAAAGTGCGCCGGGCCACGGAAGTGTGGTTTCCGGAGGACAAAGTCACACGTCCTATTGAGGATATAGGCGTGATGATACTCGATAATCCTCAGTTGACGCTGACCTCGCAGTTGATGGAGGCTTTGTTGGAAAACAATTGTGCCCTCATCACGTGCGACGGGCGGCATCTACCCGTCGGACTGCTGCTCCCGCTTTATGGAAACACTACTCAGAACGAACGCTTCCGTCAACAAATAGATGCCTCAGTGCCTCTCCGTAAACAATTATGGCAACAAACGATACGGGCTAAAATACTCAATCAGGCGGCTGTCCTCCGCGAAGTCGGCGTCGAAACCGGTTGCTTGGAAGCCTGGGCTCGTGAGGTGCGCAGTGGTGACCCTGACAATTTGGAGGCCCGGGCGGCAGCCTATTATTGGAAGTGGGTGTTTCATCCCCGTCAAGGCTTCGTACGCGACCGCGAAGGGGATTATCCTAACGCCCTGCTGAATTATGGCTATGCTATTCTTCGTGCAGTGATAGCCCGCAGTCTCGTCGCAAGCGGATTGCTCCCAACATTGGGTATTCATCATCACAACCGGTACAATGCATATTGTCTGGCCGACGACGTGATGGAGCCTTATCGTCCTTTCGTGGATAAGGTCGTGGCAGGCATGGCGCTCCATGACGAAGGCCATGAACTCACGCCGGATGTCAAGCGGCAATTGCTTTCCATCCCGACGCTTGACGTTGTGCTGGACGGACGCCGGAGTCCCTTGATGGTGGCGGCCGGGCTGACCGCCTCATCGTTGAACAAGTGTTTCTCTGGCGAGTTGCGCCATGTCCTTTATCCCGAATGGCCGTGAACAGGATTAGTCAGTATCGTGTGATGTGGATTCTTGTCTTCTTTGATTTGCCGACCGAGACGATAAAAGAGAAGAAGGCTTATGCACTCTTCCGGAAAAATCTGCAACGTGATGGTTTCACTATGTTCCAGTTTTCCATTTACGTGCGCCATTGCGCCAGCTATGAGAACGCAGACGTACATCTACGTCGTGTAAAATCTATTCTTCCTCCGTATGGAAAGATAGGTCTGCTTTGCATCACGGACAAGCAGTTCGGCAATATGGAACTTTTCTTTGGCCGTGCGCCGCATGATGTTTGTGCGCCTGGTCAGCAGTTGGAATTGTTCTGAAACAAAAAAACTCCGGTTTGTTAAACAGGAGTTTTTTTACTGCGGCCATTTTTTCTTTCCTCGTTTTGTGCTCTAATGATCTCTTATTCAGCTGTTTGTGGTGTTTGAGCTGTCGCAGATACTGCAAAGGTAAGAATTTGAAAGCAAATCACAACGTGACTAATCAAGCCATCACGCAGAGCGAGGCTGTCGCAGATACTGCAAAGGTAAGAATTTGAAAGCAAATCACAACAACCTTTCATCGCACGCCGCAATCATCGCCGCTGTCGCAGATACTGCAAAGGTAAGAATTTGAAAGCAAATCACAACAAGGAACAGCGCGGACAGCGCCGAAAAGCCGCTGTCGCAGATACTGCAAAGGTAAGAATTTGAAAGCAAATCACAACTACGACGCCAACGGAAACAAAGGCGTCGGGGCTGTCGCAGATACTGCAAAGGTAAGAATTTGAAAGCAAATCACAACCTCGACGACCGCGACCTGCCGCGCCCGATGGCTGTCGCAGATACTGCAAAGGTAAGAATTTGAAAGCAAATCACAACAACATTGTAACAAGCTTTGCTGACAATTCAGCTGTCGCAGATACTGCAAAGGTAAGAATTTGAAAGCAAATCACAACCTCGCTGCGCACCGAACTGACTGTGCCGGTGCTGTCGCAGATACTGCAAAGGTAAGAATTTGAAAGCAAATCACAACCGAATTTGGTAAGCTTGGAATGCAACCTGTGCTGTCGCAGATACTGCAAAGGTAAGAATTTGAAAGCAAATCACAACTCTCCGGAACTTCATTTGTTAGCGATTTGAGCTGTCGCAGATACTGCAAAGGTAAGAATTTGAAAGCAAATCACAACGCCGGGCGTCTATGAGCCGACGGCACACCGCTGTCGCAGATACTGCAAAGGTAAGAATTTGAAAGCAAATCACAACCCCTTATGATTCATCTTCAAATCTGATTACGCTGTCGCAGATACTGCAAAGGTAAGAATTTGAAAGCAAATCACAACCCAACGTGGCGCTGATTTTGGACAACGACCGCTGTCGCAGATACTGCAAAGGTAAGAATTTGAAAGCAAATCACAACTTAACATATTTTGCTTTTGCCATAATCCTGGCTGTCGCAGATACTGCAAAGGTAAGAATTTGAAAGCAAATCACAACCGCAACGTGTCGCAGGAATTCTCCTCAGCGCTGTCGCAGATACTGCAAAGGTAAGAATTTGAAAGCAAATCACAACGCAATCCTTGAAGCTTTCCCGCAGCTCGACGCTGTCGCAGATACTGCAAAGGTAAGAATTTGAAAGCAAATCACAACTTATAAACGTTTTTCACCAACTCGCAATCGGCTGTCGCAGATACTGCAAAGGTAAGAATTTGAAAGCAAATCACAACTGAAGTATTCGCGACCCGGAACACCCTTTGGCTGTCGCAGATACTGCAAAGGTAAGAATTTGAAAGCAAATCACAACCTACAAGGACCAAATTAAGAGTCATTTCGAGCTGTCGCAGATACTGCAAAGGTAAGAATTTGAAAGCAAATCACAACTGCACCGTATGCTGTATTGCGCCCTGCGCGGCTGTCGCAGATACTGCAAAGGTAAGAATTTGAAAGCAAATCACAACGGATAAGAATCGTGAGATGTTGGAGAAACAGCTGTCGCAGATACTGCAAAGGTAAGAATTTGAAAGCAAATCACAACCCTTAGCCTTAATTTTTGCGGCTGCAAAACGCTGTCGCAGATACTGCAAAGGTAAGAATTTGAAAGCAAATCACAACATATCGCGCAGCGTGGCGCACACGTCCTCGCTGTCGCAGATACTGCAAAGGTAAGAATTTGAAAGCAAATCACAACGGCGGGCGGCCAGCTGTGCAACGCGTTCGGCTGTCGCAGATACTGCAAAGGTAAGAATTTGAAAGCAGACACAACGCATTAATAATTCTGTGTTGAAGTCGTTGGGATTACTGTGGCGGGGCCAAACCATGTGCGTCGAAAAAACGAGGCTTTGTCCGATGCTGGCCGTTTCTGATGGGCCGGAATGATGTCGTAGCCGTAGTCGCCCCGGTGTGGAGTGATAAGCCTGGCCGGCACGAGGCTCTCGCCTTGCTGGATATGGGAGAGTGGGATGTGGACAGCACGCTGTTGTGCCCTGTGTCCGAACTGCACGGCCTCTTTATCGCAGGCCCACAAGCATTCCGGCGTCCATGTCCGGTGGTTGTTTCGTTTTGGGTTGGCGGGGTGGGGGACTGTTGTCGACGTGGGCGTTTTTTTGAGTCTTTCGTCGGTGAGTCGGGGGTCGTCGTGTGTGGGTGCGTAGGAGTCGTCCTCGGAGCAGGCGAACCGTGTGCCTGCTGCGGGCGACGAGCTGCCCAATGAGGCATGCAGGCGCGCGTGGGCTGGCAGGGGTTACAACTTTTTAACTGACAGTGCTTGTCTATAAGCATAGAAATGCCGACCTTTGCGCCGGTTTTTGAACAGCTGGAATGTAGGGCTGGCTTCCGTCCCATCTCGCCGCCTCTTTCGGCAAGTCCGCCATCGGGCGGGGCTTTTCGGGACAATGGGGCCGACACGCTTCGCCCCTCACCCCCTTTCCTCGCAGCCGCGACACGCTCACAAGGTCTGTCTTTTTTGTGTCGCGCGATTCCGGCGTAAAAGAAGAAGCATGAAAATAACGAAACTGATTTTTTTCCTAATGACAATGGTGGCGTCCGTCCTCGCTGCGGATGCTCAGCAGGTCGGCGACGCTACCTATTATTCCAACCGGCTTCACGGACGATACACGAGTGACGGCTCCCGCTATCATCGCGACAGCCTCACCTGCGCCCACAAGACGTATCCCCTCGGCACGTATCTGAAAGTGCGTAACGCCCGCAACGGTCAGGAGGTAATAGTCAAGGTGACGGACCGCGGCCCCTACCGCCGGGGGGCTATCGTGGATCTTTCCTATGCCGCCGCCAAGGAGATCGGCATGATCGCAGCCGGGGTCGTCCCGGTCGAGGTGGAGCGGGTGGAATCGCCAGCCGGTTACTTGGCCGCTTCTGAGGGCGAGACGCTCAGACTGCCGGAGCTCCGCGTGCGTGATGCCGCAACGGGCGAGTATTACACCGTGTCGGAATGGGCTCGCCGGAATGAGGAGGAAAAGGCGCGGGCTCGCGAGGCGGAAGCCGCGCGCCAGCGTGCACGCTACACGGCCAAGGCTCAGAAGGAGAAGCGGTGGCGCGTTCTGGCTGACAAGGTGACGGCCCAGAACGCCTTGAAGGGTTCGGCTTCGACGGGGTTGTTCCGCCGCAGCGCAGCACCCGTGCAGTGATGTCGGGAGTGCGGAGCGGCGGGACGTGTCCCGCCGCGTAGGACCACACCTTGTGGGCGACAATTCCGGAGAGGCTATACGCCGCGGGGTTGTCGCCCCGCATGATTTTTCCGGCAGATAGTATTGTTATTTCACCCATATGCAAATTTTCAAGATATGAGCAAGAAGATGAAACCCGCCACACTTTGTGTGCAGGCCGGCTGGACGCCGAAAAACGGCGAACCACGCGTGCTGCCCATTTACCAGAGCACAACGTTCAAATACGATAGTACGGAACAGATGGCTCGTCTGTTCGATCTCGAAGAGTCGGGCTATTTCTACACGCGCCTGCAAAATCCGACGAACGACGCCGTCGCCTCGAAGATCGCACAGCTCGAGGGCGGCGTGGCTGCCATGCTGACGTCAAGCGGTCAGGCTGCCAATTTTTATGCAGTCTTCAACCTCTGTGAAGCTGGCGACCATTTTATCGCTTCGAGTACGATTTACGGCGGCACATTCAACCTCTTCGGCGTGACGATGAAGAAGATGGGCATCGCGTGTACGTTCATCGACCCAGACTGGACCGACGAGGAGATCGAAAAGGCCTTCCGCCCGAACACCAAGTGCTTCTTCGGCGAGACCATCTCGAATCCCGGCGGCCATGTGTTCGACATCGAGCGTTTTGCCCGTATCGCTCACAAGCACGGCGTCCCACTCATCGTGGACAACACGTTCGCCACGCCTGTTCACTGCCGTCCCTTCGAGTGGGGGGCCGACATCGTGACCCACTCGACGACCAAGTACATGGACGGTCACGCCACGGCTGTGGGCGGCGCCATTGTGGACAGCGGCCACTTCGACTGGATGGCCCATGCCGACAAGTTCCCCGGGCTCTGCCTGCCCGACGAGAGTTATCATGGCCTGACTTATGCCGAGGCCTTCGGCAAGGGCGCGTATATCACGAAGGCTACTGCCCAGCTCATGCGCGACCTTGGATCCATCCAGAGCCCCGAGAACGCCTTCCTGCTCAACCTCGGGCTCGAAACGCTTCATCTGCGCATGAAGCGCCACTGCGAGAACGCACAGCGGGTGGCCGAATTCCTGCAAGCCGATCCGCGTGTGGCATGGGTCAGCTATGCCGGTCTGCCGGGTGACAAGTATTATGAGCTGGGCCGGAAATATCTGCCCGAGGGAGGATGTGGCGTCATTGCCTTCGGGCTGAAAGGTTCGCGTGAGGATACCGTCCGGTTCATGGACCACTTGAAGCTCATCTGTATCGTGACGCACGTGGCCGATGCCCGCACCTGTGTGCTCCACCCCGCCAGCCACACACACCGCCAGCTCAGCGACGAACAGCTCGTCGAGGCTGGTGTGCGTCCCGACCTCATCCGTCTTTCGGTGGGCATTGAGGACGTCGACGACATCCTTGCCGATTTGAGCCAGGCGCTTGACGAACTGGCCTGATCGTCATCTGATACATCCAGGGACAAAGCACCCGTTTCCACAAGAGGGAGACACAAGTCCTCCTGCGTGCGGAAACGGGTGCTTTGCCGTTTTTGACGGACAGCCGTCCGCTTTTTCCTCTCAGCAGGCCGGCGCCTGCTCTTCGGCCCAGCGGGCTTTATTCTCTGAGAGCCAGGGACGCAGCGTCCGCCTGCCGTTCCCAATCAAGCAGAAAGCGCTTGGCTGCGAGACCGCCTCCGAAGCCCGTCAGGCTGTGGTCGCTGCCGATGACCCTGTGGCAGGGAGCGAAGATCGAAATGGCATTGGCGCCGCTGGCGTTTGCCACAGCGCGTACGGCCGTGGCGAGGCCGAGGCGCCGGGCCAGTTCGCTGTAAGAAACCGTGTGGCCATAGGGAATTTTGAGCAGCTCTGCCCAGACTTCCTTTTGGAACGGCGTGCCCACGAAGAGCAGGGGGATGTCGAACGTATGGCGCTGTCGGGCAAAGTATTCGTCAAGTTGATGCGCAGCCTCGCGGGTGACGTCGCTGCCGCCCGTGGTGTATTCCGCAGCGAGCGCCCGTTGCAGCCGGCGGGCGATTCGTCCGGGATGTTTCTCGACAATCCAATTGCAAAGGCAGAGACTCCCGTCGTACGACCCGAGTAACAGGTCGCCGCAAGGCGAACAGTAGGGTTGGATGGATATCGTTTTTTTCATCTCTTTGTCTGTGTCTGAGGAAGTCCGGCTGCTTTTTCTTCCGGGTGTACGGAAGGTTGCCGGGGGAATGCGATGTTACGGTAGCAAAGATACGCAAAGGAAAGAGCCGGGGAAAGAAAAAGCCCGCTTTTTCGCAGACCTGTCAGGGCCGCCTCCCCGCTTCGTGCGGAAAGTAGGTGATTGCCAATAAGGGAAAGGGCCGAAATGCGCATAAAAACCGTAGTCATGGCACATGGCGGTGAAACGGTTCAGTCCTGAGTGATTTTGTATTACTTAATCAAACTTTCCCTTTTTTCTTACGGAGGAAAGTCCTAATTTTGCCCACCATAACCATAAAAGTTAAACGGGGAAGTTGTGTCCAAGTCAGGCCGTCACGAGCAGTATATAGGCTCAGTCTTGCCTTTTGGACGCTCTTTTCAAATATAGTTTAACCTTATTCTTAGAGATATTACGGTCCTTCAATAAAAAGCATGACAGCATATATGACAAGCGATACGATTTGTGCGCCCGCCACAGCATCGGGCGGCGCGTTGTGCGTAGTCCGTGTGGCGGGTCCGGAAGCCATCACTGTGGCCGACAGGGTCTTTACGCCCCGGCATGGGGAAGCCCTGCGTGGGCGGGCAGGTTACACGCTGGTTTTTGGTGATGTGCGAAGGTCCGACGGCAGCTTGGTCGATGAAGTCGTGGTCAGTGTCTTTCGTGCGCCGCATTCCTATACTGGCGAGGACAGCGTGGAGATTTCGTGCCATGGATCGGCCTACATCGTGAGTGAGCTTATGACACGGTTGGTTGAAGCAGGCTGTCGCATGGCCCGTCCGGGTGAATTCACCGAGCGGGCTTTCCTGAACGGGAAAATGGACCTCAGCCAGGCCGAAGCGGTGGCCGACGTGATAGCCTCGACATCGCGCGCGGCGCACCAAGTGGCCATGAGCCAGATGCGCGGTGGATTCAGCAGGGAGTTGACTGCATTGCGCGACCGACTGTTGCACTTTGCCTCGTTGATGGAGCTGGAACTTGACTTTTCAGACCATGAGGATTTGGAGTTCGCAGACAGAAGCGAACTGTTGGCGCTCGCCGAAGAGATTGAAGGGGTCATAGGGAAGCTGGCCAGTTCGTACCGGGCCGGCAACGTGATTAAGAACGGAGTGCCGGTGGCCATTGTTGGAGAGACAAACGCAGGAAAGTCCACATTGTTGAACGCCTTGTTGGGTGAGGAAAGGGCCATCGTGAGCGAGATGCATGGCACGACGCGCGACGTCATCGAGGACACGGTGACGCTCGACGGCGTGATGTTCCGCTTCATTGACACGGCAGGGCTCAGGCAGACCACAGACGTGGTGGAGAACATGGGCATTGGCCGTACGTACGAAAAAATGGAGCAAGCCGCTGTGCTGCTGTGGGTGGTGGACGCCACGGACGTCACGGCCGCCACACGCTTGCAGTCCGAAATCCTCGCGCGAGCAGGGGACACTCCCCTTCTCGTCTTGTTCAATAAGTGCGACAAACTCAGCCTGCCAGAGCGCCAGGACGTGGCCGCACGTTTCGAGAGCATAGGAGCCGGCCGGTTATTTATCTCCGCCCGCGAAGGAACACATATCGACGAATTGCGCCGAATGTTGGTGGAGGTAGCTGCTTTGCCCGACCTGTCGCAGGACGCGGTCGTCGTCACCAACGCACGACACCATGAGGAGCTTTTGTGTGCGTATGACGCCATCCACCGAGCCCACGAAGGCATCGTACGTGGCCTTTCGGGCGACTTCGTCAGTCAGGACATCCGTGAGTGCATACATCACCTCAGCGACATCGCCGGCGACGTGACATCAGAGAGTATACTTCAAAACATATTCAGTCGCTTTTGCATCGGTAAGTAAATACTTGATTATCAAATAGTTAAATTGATTGTAATCGATTAATATGGCGCTCTTTACGGGCGCCTTTTTTGTTGCTCAAGTATCGTTGATAATCGTTGCTAAGCCTTTTTACGCCATTTTTTGTACCTCCTGTGTACCTCACCACGAAAATCCGAAGATTATCGTTGGCAAGGTCGTGGAGAACTTTTACGCCATTTTACGGGATTTTACGGAGTTATACAAAAATATTGGAGAAATAAGGAGAAATAACATGAGTAGCAACATTGAAATCAGACGAATCTGTGCGTGGTGCAAGCAAGAATTCATTGCGCATAAAACAACTACAACCTGTTGTTCGCACAGATGTGCAAACCTTCTGTATAAACAGAAGAAACGTGAGGCTTCTATTAAGGCTAACAACCAAATTGTCGAAAAAGTCATCAAGGAGAAGCCGATTGCAAAAATCAGAGACAAGCCTATTCTTACTATCACAGAAGCTGCCACATACATAGGCGTAACCCGACCTACTCTTTATGGCTATCTGAAAAGGGGTGAACTTAAAGCCACCAGACTTGGATATAAATTTCTATTAAAAAAGGAGGATATTGATAACTTATTCAATAAGCCCATAGAATTTAAGATTCCAGTCAGAGATAAACCTTCCATTAATGATTTCTACACCACAGCCGAAGTCAAGGAGAAGTATGGCGTAAAGGATTCCTGGATATTCCATATTGCTAAGGAACATAATATTCCACGAACCTTTCACCGTGGGAAAACCTATTGGAGCAAAAAGCATATTGATGACTACTTTGCAAAGAA
>ERZ827496.77-NODE-77-length-130267-cov-9.923333_pt1 | contig 130267 bp, 118 predicted proteins | sample MGYA00519769_ERZ827496 | MGnify/ENA primary metagenome ERZ827496 (study PRJEB31778, sample SAMEA3449327) | human gut metagenome | biome: human gut; feature: human-associated habitat; material: faeces | place: United Kingdom | collected 2010/2012 ...
GGCCTTGCCCTACGGCCTTGCCCTACGGCCTTGCCCTACGGCCTTGCCCTACGGCCTTGCCCTACGGCTTTGTCCTACGGCCTTGCCCTACGGCTTTGTCCTACGGCCTTGCCCTACGGCTTTGTCCTACGGCTTTGTCCTACGGCCTTGCCCTACGGCTTTGTCCTACGGCCTTGTCCTACGGCCTTGTCCTACGGCCTTGTCCTACGGCCTTGTCCTACGGTCTTGTCCTACGGCTTTGTCCTATGGCCTTGCCCTACGGGGCTTTGCTTCGGGAGGTCTGATAACGGCTTGCCCCGGCCGGCTCCTTGTGGGAGCGGTCGGGGCAAGTTTGTGGTTTCCGGTCGGCGCGAGGCCGCCGTGTGCGGGCTTTATTCGGCCCAGTCGCTGGCGTTCCAGCCGCCTTTGTGGCTGAGGGCTTCGTCGCCGGTGGCGGTGCCTTCGCCTTTGTCAATCTGGATGGAGCCGGCCATGATGGGGGCTTCGGCGTGGAGGCCGACGACCTCGGACGCGGGGGTGATATAGGTTTTCTTCATTTTGTGTGATGTTTATGCTTGGGGGTTATTTGATGAACACTTTCTGTCCGTCGCCGGTGACGTAGATGCCGTTCGAGGGATAGAGCACGCGGCGGCCTTGGAGGTCGTAGTAGGTCTGTGCTTTCTCAGCGCCCGGGGTGGCAATCTGGTCGATGCCGACGGCCGGTCCGCCGAAGCTCAGGCTGAGGGCTTCGCCAGTGGCCTGCGTGCTTACGTAGTAGGCCTTGTTGGCGGCGATGACGCGCGGTGTGTTGTCTGTGCCGATGACCTCGTCGGTGTCGTATTCAACGACGTTGAAGCTGAAGTAGCCTGCATTGCTGCTGTCGAATACGTTGTAGAGGTTGATGGAGTAAGCTTGCCCGTTTCCAGCCGAGTTCATGAACCACGGGGATTCGGTTTGGTCGCTCGTGATGTAGTAGTAGTCAACGCCGTCGGCAGTGCCACTCAGGTTGAGGTTGAAGTTGTAGTGCTTCTGGTCGTTGTCGTAGTTCCAGCGGCCGGTGGTCGCTGTGGCAGTGGGCGTCGGGTTGACGGAGCCTTCGGGCTGGGCCTTGCAGACCATGGCATACTTGCCGGAGCCCGCCGGGTCGGGGACGAACTGCCAAAGCTGGTAGTCGTCGTTCTCTTCGACTGTGTTACTCCACAGCACGCCTACGGCTGCGCCTTTGCTGACATTGCCGTCTACGCCGAGGATGTCCGTAGAAGCATCATTGAGCAGCTCGATGGCGCGGCCTCTGCGGTCGTCGTTGGCACGGGTCACGAGGCGGTAGTAGAGCGGGGCATAGATGGGCTCAGATTCTGCGAGCTGGTAGAACTTGGCTTCGGCGTCGCCCTCCTTCTTGGCGAGGATGTAGGCGTTCACGTCGTCGGGCACGGCTGTGGGCAGGAGCGTACCGGCGAACTTGCTCGTGAGGGCTGCATCCGAGTTGCTGGCAAGGATGGTGAGGGTGTGGCTGCCCTGTCCACCGCCGAGGAGCACGGGCGAACCTGCGGGCAGCACTTTGCCTTCGACTTCGTCGAGGGTGATGGCGTCGGCCGTTTCACTGGTGGCCGTGTAGGCTGTGAGGCCTTCGGACAGCTGGACGGCTACGGGGAGATTGAGTGTGGCGTAGCCGGCTTCGCCGATGGTCACGTCGATGGTCGATGCGGGGATGATGTTCCAGGCCGAGGCTGAGCCGAGACCGTCATTCCACGACACGATGTGTCCATTCGGGGCGCAGTGCATCATGAGGCTGTTGTCCTCGCCGGTGCGGGGACGGATGACGCCTAAGGCAAGCTCTTCGAGCGTCCATACGGCGGCTTCGTCGGCCGACACGAGGGTGGCGTCGAACGTGTTGGTGCCGTCTTGCTTGATGGTGCTCAAGTACAGGCCACCGTTCATGTTCTTCAGTTTGTAGCCCTCGCCGGCGGCTTCGAGCTGCCAGAGCTGGCTGGCGTTGGTGGCCGAGGCGTTGGTGCCGCGGACAACGATGTCGCCGTCAATCACGATGCCGAGCGTTCCGGCGGTGCGGGCGGCTGTGGTCAGGCGGTAGATGGTGCCGGCCTCGGGAGCTACCTTTTCTGCTGCTTCCAGTTTGGCGAAGGCAGCGCGGAACTCTTCGGTCGTCGTGGCCGACTTGATGCCGGAGGCGTCGATGGCAGACTGGCTGTATGCGCCGATATAGTCGGCAACTGCGGTATACTCGTCGCGCAGGGCCTCATAGGCGGTCATCACGTCGGTGAACGTCACGACGGAGCCGATTTCGCCCCCTGCGCCCGTATTGTCCCAAATCCACAGTTCCGACAGGCCGTCTTGCGGCTTGTCCTTGTCTTGTTTGTTGAGGAATTGGTTGGTGCCGGACACGCTGATGCACCATCCGCCGGGCATTGCGGAGCCTCCGCTCGGGTATTCGGCGATGAGCATTGCGGTGCCTTCGCCTTGGAGCATGTCGACAGCGTTACCGTCGGTGACGGTCAGTACGACCTGCGGGCCGGCGGCTTTGTTGTAGATCTTGAAGCCGTCGTCGGCATTGCCTGCGATGGCCCAGAGGTAGGCGTCGTCGTTGAGGTCGGGCGTGGCGGCGTTCAAGTCGATTTTGCTCGTCTCGGCGTTATAGGCCCAATACGTGCCGCGGGTCAGGAGCGTGTACCAGTGTTCGCTGCCTGTCCATTCCGTGCCGCTCACGGTGCTGGTCTCGAACGGGTATTCGATGGCCGGTTCGGGGAGCTGCGTGCCGTTGACGGGATAGATTTTGATGGCATACGTTCCCCCGTCGACGATTTGAGCGAGGTCTGTGACTTTGGAGTCCACGGCGGTCACCTGAGCTGTCAGCGTGGCCGTGCTGAAGGCTAATGCCGCTGTCAGCAGGAGACTGCGAGAAAGTGTAGTGTTTTTCCTCATGATAGTTGTTTTTAATGAGTTGAATAGTTGGATAGGATTATATGCGCGTTTAAGTTTTTTCGTGATGTTTTCCATAATCTCGCGCGGTGTTTCCGCAGGGCTGCCTACTGCAACCGCGCCAAATTTAGCTATAAAAATTAAAAAAGAAAGCGTTCCCGCCTGTTTTTTTCTTTTTTCTTGGCAAAACGGGAATGCAGGGGCCGCCCTCATAATCGTAGGGACACATATATATAATAACGCCCGTCGCCGGCCGCGCGGGTTGGTGGCGTGTGATAAACGTAGGGTAAATGTAGGGATAAACGTAGGGGCGACATTCATGTCGCCCGGGTGGCGGCGGTGAAATGCCGGCCGCGCGGGGTGTGGCGTGTGATAAACGTGGGATACACGTAGGGGCGACATTCATGTCGCCCGGGTGGCGGGCGCATGCATGCGGGCGGTCGTGTTGCCTCCCTGCGGTCGGCCGGGCGTCACAAGTGGCGTCCCTACGTTTGGTGCGAACCGGCGCAAAGGAAACGTGTCGTCGTCCCGTGGCACGACGGAAACGTGCGGCAATGAACCGTCCATGATGGCGCGGGTGCGGCGGTATTCCGGGCGTCCGGGGTGGCGCCCTGCGTTGACGGCGCGAACCGGCGCAAAGGAAACGTGTCGTCGTCCCGTGGCACAATGGAAACGCGCGGCGTCGCGTTGCCCCGTCCATAACGCAGCGGGCGTCCGGGGTGGCGGCCCGGCGGGATTGCCGCATGTTTTTTATCATTGCGTTGGCCGGTGCCGTCGGCGCGGAGGGGGCGTGCTCAGAGGCGGTCGGGTTGTTGGCTTTTCATGCGTTTCAGTTCGCAGCCGTAGGCTTGTATGAAGCGGCGCTGTGCCCGTTCCCATTCGGGGGAGTTGCGCGAGCTGGGCATGGAGGCTGAAACGATGCGGGCGCGTGTCTTCGTGGCGCGGCTCGTGCGGAAGAGGGCGGATTTCAGCGTGGCTTCGAGCTGCTCCACGGCGTGGGGCACGTCGCGCCCTTTGAGTTCGACGAACGTGTCGGCCCATCCGCCTTCGTCGGTGATGTCTTCGACGACGATGAGCTTGTCGCACCGTGCCCCGTCATTGATGATGTGGCCGTCTATGGGGAACGCGGACGAGGGCTTCCTCCCGTTCCATTCTACGCGGTAGGTTTTCCCGGCTTCGGCGACGGAGAGCGCGGTGCGCTCGGTGCGTTCCTTTTCGGGCAGGAAGCCGAGGCGGGTCAGCCGTGTGTAGGTGTTATCCATAGATGATTTCGTTGAGGATGCAGGTCTTTTCTTCGATGTCGTCGGACACGGCGTCGAGGGCATTGCCGTTGATCATGCCGAACTCGTCGTCGACGAGGCTCAGGGCCTGGCCGCCGGTGATGTGGTAGGCGGCGATGTCGCCGATGGGGAGGATGGCCGGGGCGGGCACGGTCGCTTGCGTGCGGGCGGGGTCTTTCTGCATGGCCACGCTGGCTTTGGCCAGTATGTTGAGGGCTGAGAGGATGTAGGGGCTGTGCGTGGTCAGGACGATGGCGTTCCCGTGCGGGGCGTGGGGCGCGGGGGCCGTGTTGACGGCCGCGACTATCTGGCAGAGCAGTTCCCACTGCGACTGCGGGAAGAGGTTCTGTTCGGGCTCTTCGACGAAGAGGTTGGCATATTGGTAGGTGAGGATGTCGCGGGGCAGGTTGCTGCTGCGGGGCGTGGCGGGGCTGTGGTCGGCGGGGACCATGTGGCTGCGCACGAAGTCCATGAGCCATTGCTGGCTGACGTCGGCGGCTTGCCCGACTTGGCGGGTCACGTAGCCCACCATGACTTCGATGGGCAGGGCCGACTGCACGCCGCTCGACGCGTAGAACGGTTCGATCTCTTTGCCTCCCTGGCCTCGCAGGCGGAGTATGTCTTTCTCGCGTTTGGCGTCGTAATAGTATTCGATGTCTTGGTCGAACGAGAGGGGCATGGGTTTGTCCGTGGTGAACATGCCCCGGGTCTCGGCCCACTCGAAGACGTAGTTGAAGAGCATGTCGATGTTGCTTGCCTTGTAGGCGCGGTCGGCATTGCGCAAGGCCGAGATGAGGTTGCGCTCCGAGGGGATGAAACAGAGCTTGGCGTTGCAGCGCAGCTGGTCGAAGTCGGCATGCTTCGTGATGCGGGCGTTTTTCGTTCCGTGCAGGGTGATGTCCAGCAGGCTTCCGCGGTAGTCTATCTCGCTGTCGGCGTTGAAATATCCGTCGTTGAACCGGTGGAATTGTTTGAGCTCGCGCAGGAAGCGGTTGTAGTGCGTGTAATTGTAGAGGGTGGCCTTGTCGTCGCCGGCCATGATGTGCTTTTCGAGCCAGCGGCAGAAGCAGAGGATCTTCATCAGGGTGCTTTTCCCTGTGCTTTGCGCGCCGATGAAGAGGGTCACTTTTTTCATCTCCACGACGCCGGTGTCGGTGAGCGGGCCGATGTTTTTGAGGCGTATGCTGGGCATGTTGGTTTTGTGTTTGTCTTCGCAGGGCAAAGATAGCAAAAGGCGAGTGCCGGGACAAGAGAAAACCCCGCTTTCTTCTTGGATTGGCCGCGCCGCACCCTGTCTTCGTGAAACAAAGATACATAAAGGCGAGTGCCGGGACAAGAGAAAACCCCGCTTTCTTCTTGGATTGGCCGGGCCGCACCCTGTCTTCGCGGGGTGAAGACCGTGCAAGCACGCGGACAACGCAGCGGGCGTCCGGGGTGGCGGCCCGGCGGGATTGCCGCATGTTTTTTTATCATTGCGTTGTGTCGGTGCCGTCGGCGCGGGAGGGCTGGCGGGCGTTCCTGTCAGCCGTCGGGGCGGGGTGCGGTCAGAGCTGGTTGCGTTTGATTTTTCCTTTGATGAGGAAGAGGGCGACGATGTGGGCCTTGGGGATGACCATGTCGCCGGCGTAGTCGGGGTTCGAGGCGCGCAGGGTGAGTTCGGTCGGGGTGGGACCTGGGTGGACGAGCTTGACGGTGCGCAGGGAGTTGGCCTCGCTGTCGGTCACGACGAGGTAGGCTTCGCCCCATTGGATGATGTCGAGGTTCCAGACGCGTTTGACGGCGATGATCTCGCCGGCGCAGTATTGCGGGACCATCGAGTCGCCGACGACGGGCAGGTAGGCGGTGCAGTCGTTGAAGTGCTCGTAGTCGATGAAGAATGTGGGGCGTTCGGGCGAGTCCTCGTAGGTCGAGAGCAGCGAGCAGGTGGCCTCGATGTCTTCGTAGTAGGGGACGCCGCGGCCTTCGGTGTTGGTTGTCAGGCGGGGGCGCAGGACGTCGCCGCGGCCGTAGAGCAGCCAGTCGGGCGAGACGTCGGGCAGGGCGTCGATTGTGGCGCGGACGGGCTCGATGCCGAAGCTCTGGCCGGCTTGGGTGAGCTTGCGCACGTAGACTTCCGACTTGCCCATGCGGTGGGCCATTTCTTTGATGCTGATTTTTTTCTCTTTCAGCAGGTGGGCGAAGCGTTCGTTGATGGTCTCCATGGCTTAAATTTTCTAAAAGGTTATAATTAATATACTGATTTGTTTTGTTTCGGGATTAAATAGTATTATATTTGCATTGTGATTGGTTGATGCAAAGGTAGCACTTTCCCGCGAACCCGGATGTCGGGCGGCGCGAAAATCATTCACCGGTCCCCGATTTTTCCATCGGCGCGCTCATTGGCGGCGCGGCGGGTCGGGGCGGACGGATCGAGATTGCGGGCGTGATTCACCGCAGGTGTCGGGCCACCGGAACCCCGCGCTTAACCCCAGCCCGTGCCGGGCGCTGACATAGGGGAGGCGAGGACTAACCGAGGTAGCAGGCTGCCGGGCCATGAGGCCGGCCCCGTGTGGGGCGGCGGAGCGGGCGGCTTGCGGCGGGGCAAAGTTATGATTTCGGGCGCAGGGGCCCTTTGCCTTGTGGGTGGTTTCCTTGCGCGCCTGCCGGCATCGGTGCGGCGGGTGAGTGCTGCCTTTCTTGCTACGGTCGCCGGCTGTTGCCGTGCGGGGTGTCCGGAGGTTTCCGGATGGAGTCCGGCGCGGGTGTGCCGGGCCTTGTTGTCTCATCGTTTTAATCCTTTTTGGTATGAAGAAGAGTGAAGGTTTCATCAAGTTATTCCGCAATTACTTCCGCAGTGTGTACTGGTGCAAGGAGCGTCGGTTCAGCCAGGCGGAGGCATTGTTGGACCTTATTGCGCAGGCTCGTTTCGACACCGCCTGCGTCGTGCAGCGCATGGGCGGGACCGACGTCCTCGTGGGGCGCGGGCAGCTGGTCCTTTCGCTGCGCTACCTGGCCCGGCGCTGGCAGTGGAGCGTGCACTGCGTGCAGCTCTTCCTCTACCAGTTGAGGGACACGGGGGCCGTGGAATTGGAGACACATCGGCAGTTCCACCTGCTCACCGTGGTCGACCTTGCCGATTTCGGTGGCGTACCCGTTGTGAAACAGAAGGTTACGCCTTCTTCCGCACGGCGCCGGAAGGCGTCAGGCGCTGCCGCCGGCGAGGCTTTCCCGCAGCTGTCCGGGGACACTTTGGGTACACCTTGCGGCACAAAGAATAAGAAAGAAGAAAAGAACAAAGAAACCTCTCTTGCGAGAGGTAAAGAAGCGGCCGAGCCCACTCACGGGGAGGGTTTTGGAGTCCGTTCTTCCGGTGAGGGTATGTGTCCGGCCGGCGGCTCGGAAGGGCCGCTGCGGGATTCCGTCCCGACGGGTGCGCGCGCGAAGGCCGGGGCGGGCTTTCCGGCCGGCACGGCGGATGGCGCAGACGGGCTGCGCGGTGCCGAACGCTCGCGTGCGGTTCCTGGCGGCGTGACTGATCGGTCGTGTGGGCGGGAGCAGAAAGGTTCTTCCGGTGCGCAGGAATCCGGCTGGATGGTTGCGGAGCGCGGCGGAATGGGAGCAGAATGCCCGTCTGCGGCAGGATGTGGGGCGGATCGGGCGCCGGACGTCACCGGGGCGTCGGAGCCTGGGTTGGACGCCGACTACCTCGATTCGCGCCTTGTCAAGCCGCTCGCCCAGTGTGAGGCCGATGTCATGCGGCAGCACCAGTGGCTCGAAGTGCTGGCCATGAACCTGCATGCCGCCGGTTTCCCGGGCATGAGCCGTGAGGTGGCGGCGCGGCGGCTGAACGAGTTCTTCCGCAAGCTCGAATGCGAGGGTGTGCGCTATAAGTCGCGTGAGGACGCCATGCGCCATTTCACCAACTGGCTCTACAAGCTGCGGGCGGACGGCGAGGAGCGTGCCCGGCGCCCCGGGCGCTGCCTGAGGCCGTCTGTGGTGGGCGTCGTGTTGGAGGATAACTCGCCTGACCGGTTCAGGCAGGAGGACCTGTGGTGACGCCGGATTTCGGCGGCACGCTCCGCCTGCTGGCCGAAGCCGGGATGGCGCCGGTCCCCGAGCGCGTCGAGCTGGCCGTGCCTCATGCGCGCGGGCTGCTCTGGCAGGGGTTGCGCCATCTTGTCGGGGCCGGGGCGCAGTGGCTTCCCGAGTATGAGCACGTGGCGCGTTGGCTGGCTGGCAACGGCGGCCTCGGCCTGATGGCCATGGGCAACTGCGGGCGGGGCAAGACGCTGCTCGTCGGGCGTGTGGTCCCGCTGGTGATCCACATGGCGGTGCGGCGCATCGTGGCGCCGTACAGTGCGCTCGACATGAACGACCGTCCCGACGAGGTGAAGTCGCGCCACTTGGTCTACATCGACGACGTCGGGACGGAAGGCGTCTCCGTGCGCTACGGCGTGCGGCGCCTGGTCTTCCCCGAGGTGGTGGACGAGGCTGAGAAGCGCGGCCACCTCCTGCTCTGCTCCACGAACCTCACACCCGACGAGCTCCGCCAGCGCTACGGCGAGCGTACCCTCGACCGTCTGCGCGCCATCGTGCGCCCCGTGGCGTTCAGCGGCGCCAGCCTGCGCGGTGCGGTGCGGGAGAAGGCGTAGGGGCAGGGGCGGGCGCTGCGTCAGCCAGTCACGTTTTTTTTCATTCAGTTTATTAACCCCTTAAAAAGTTTTGTAGCCATGATTAGTTACAGAGTTGTTGAGAGAGAGAATCCTGTTACGCGGCAGAAAGTGTTCTATGCTTTGGTCAACCCCGTCACGCCGATGACGCTCGACCAGGTGGCCGAACTCATAGAGCGCCGTTCGACCATTTCGACGGCCGACGTCAAGGGCGTGCTCGACGCCTTGCAGTTTGAGCTGATCCATGCGTTGTCGGACGGCAAGTCGGTGCGCCTGGGCGATCTGGGCTCGTTCCGCCCCACGTTGTCGAGCCGTTCGGCAGAGTCGGCCGAGGCCTTCCTGCCGTCGAACATCAAGGGCGTGCGGGTGCGTTTCACGCCGTCGTCCGCGCTCACGGAGCGTTTGAGGGTCGACCGTGTGTCGCTGCGCAACGTGACGGACCCCGTCGTGCCCGGTGCCGACGAGGAGGGCGGGCTTTGAGCCTGCCGGCCGTCGTCTGGCGGCGTGGCGGGAGCCCGGCGGCGGGGTTCCTGGCTCCGGGTGGCTCCCGCCATGCCTTTTGTTCCTCCGCCGGGTGGCTGGCTGCCGCCCGGCGGAACTCCGGGCGCGCCTTCCGTCGGGCGCCGCCCTTTTTGGTGGAAAACGCAGGCCGCCCCTGCATCCGGTGTGTCCGTGCAGGGGCGGCCTGTGTGTATGTGTCGGTGCCTGGGGTCAGGCTTCTTTGACGCGGTTGACGTAGGAGCCGTCGCGGGTGTCGATTTCGATGGTCTCGCCTTCGTTGATGAAGAGGGGCACGCGCACCGTGGCGCCCGTCTCGACGGTGGCGGGCTTGGTGGTGTTGGTGGCGGTGTCGCCTTTGAGGCCCGGCTCGGTGTAGGTGATTTTCAGGCGCGTCTTGACGGGCATTTCGGCGTAGAGGATCGTGTCGGTCGATGCGTCGATGACCACGTCGACGACGTCGCCTTCCTTCATGAAGTCGACTCCGGTGATGAGGTCTTTGGCGATGGTGACGTCGTCCCATGTCTCTTGGTTGAGGAAGTGGTAATCGTTGCCCTCAGCGTAGGAGTATTGGAAGGGGCGGCGCTCGACGCGTACGTCTTCGATGGCTTCGCCGATGTTGAATCGTTTTTCGAGGACGCGTCCGGTGACGACGTTTTTCAGCTTCGTGCGCATGATGGTGTTTCCCTTTCCGGGTTTCACGTGGAGGAACTCGATGCAGAAGTAGAGCTGGCCGTCCATACGGATGCAGGTGCCGTTCTTGATGTCTTGCGATTTGATCATATCGTTGGTTGTTAAGTTTTGATTGCCTGTTTTGTGGGCCGCCATGCGGCTGCGGCCGCAAAGTTACGAATTTTTCCGGACGGGGCGATGCGTGCGGTCCGGTTTGTGAGTCTGAGGCTGGCTTCCGTGTGGGTGCCGGGGGCTTTTGTGCGGCGCGCAAGTGAAAAGCCGCAGGGCGGCGGCACATGGGTTGTGTCCTTTCCTGCGGCTTTTCCTATGCGTTTCCCCTGCGGTCGGGGCGGGGGGTTACTGCTGGCTTTCGGTCTCGGGGGCCTGGTCGATGAGGTCCATGAACTGGTCGAGCTTCGGCGTGATGATGATTTGCGTGCGGCGGTTGCGCTGGCGGCCGACGGCGGTGTTGTTGTCGGCGATGGGGTTATACTCGCCGCGCCCGGCTGCCGTCAGGCGCTTGGGGTCGACGCCGTAATCGTTCTGCAAGGCCTGGACGACGGACGAGGCGCGCAGCGTCGAGAGGTCCCAGTTGTTGCGGATGTTCTTCTGCGAGATGGGCACGTTGTCGGTGTTGCCTTCGACCAGCACGTCATACTCCTTGTAGTCGGTGATGATTTTGGCAATCTTCGAGAGGGTCTCGCCGGCGCGTTCGCCGATTTCATACGAGCCCGACTTGTAGAGCATGTTGTCGGCCAGCGAGATGTAGACTACGCCCTTGATGACCTGCACGTTGACTTCCTCGCTTTCCTTCGGGGTGAGCGAGCGGGTGAGCTTGTTGGTCAGGGCCATGTTGAGCGAGTCGCTCTTGTCCTTGGCTTCGACGAGCTGCTTGATGAACTTGTTCGAGGCGTTGATCTCGTCGACGAGCTTGGAGATGTTCACGCTGCTTTGCGAGCCTGCGGCGAGGCTCTTGTCGAGCGAGCTTTGGAGCGATGCGTACTGCGCTTTGAGGTCCGCGTTGTTTTTCCGGGCTTCGTCCAGCTGCTCTTCGAGGCTCTTGCGCGTGGCGGCTCCGGCGGCGATTTTCACTTGCGCCTGCTGGTTGGCCTTGGTGAGCTCGCTGTTCTCGGCCTGAAGCTTGTTGTAGTCGGCTTGCAGGCCCTCAAACTGTTTCTTGCTGACGCAGCCGGTCAGCAACAGGCCGCCCGCGATGAGGGCGACGGGAATCAGGGTTCTCTTCATTTTCTTTCTTTCGTTCCGGCCTTCCTTCCTCCTTGGCGGGGGCGGGCTTGGCCGTATTTGGGGCGCAAGTTAGGAATTCCCTTCCGGATGGCCAAATGCGTAAGGCTTATTTAAGTCTTGCGCGTGCAGAATTAACACTTCCGCCGGGCGATGCCGGGCACAATACACATTAATTATATGTTACTGACTCTTAACGCTTAAAGTTTTTCGATGTTTATGCAGACTTTCCATTCTCCGGCCGCGGCTCCCCGGCCGCGTCCGCATCGCGGCCGCCCCGGCTTGCAGGAGCGTTCGGCCGTGGCCCTGCTGGCGGCGGGAGTCGCACTCTCGGTCGCGGGCTTCCTGGTGCCGCCCGTGGGCGAGATTTCCGACTCCGTCCTCTGGTTCTTTGCCCAATGCCTGCTCTATGCGGGCTCCATCTTCGGCGTGACGGCTTATGTCGACGCGCGCCTCAGCCGCCTGTTGCGCCGCCGCCCGCCGCGGCGCACGGGGGTGGGGGAGTGAGCGGCGGGATTTTCTCACACAGTAAAAAGAAGAAAGACAAGATGAAACACTTCACGATTGACGAATTCACGCGCTCGGCGACGGCCCGGGCGCTGCACATCGACAACACGCCGCCCACCCGCGCCCTGGTGGCCTTGGAGCTGCTGGCGGCGCGTGTGCTCGACCCGCTTCGCGAGTGGTGGGGGCGGCCGCTGCGCATCACGTCGGGCTACCGTTCCGAGGCGCTCAACCGCGCCGTCGGCGGTGTCGCGTCGAGCCAGCACCTTCGCGGCGAGGCGGCCGACCTGACGGCGGGTAGCCGGGCGGACAACGCCCGGCTCTTCCGGTACGTGGCCGAGGAGCTGCCCTTCGACCAGCTCATTGCGGAGCAGACCGACGCCTGCGGGCCGGCCTGGCTCCATGTCTCGTACCGCGCAGGGCGCTTGCGGCGGCAGGTGATGGAGCGCTGAGGGCCCGGACACCGCGGACGCCGGTCCGCGGCGGCGGTGGCCGGCAGGCTTTCGGGGCGTTAAACTTTGCGGGGCGGCGGCTGTCCAAAGGCTATAAACCTGCAAGACAACCGCACTGTGCGATGAAAAACGTATGGCTCACCATTTGCATGCTCTTGTTCCTGTTGCGGCCGCCGGCGGCTTCGGCGGGCATCGTCGAGGGCGTCGTGCGCGACGGGGCCAGCCGCGCGCCCGTGGCGTGGGCCACGGTGCGCCTGCTCCGTCCCGACAGCTCGTTCGTGGCCGGGCAGGCCACGACGGAGCAGGGGGCCTTCTCGTTCGGGCGCGTGGCGCCGGGGCGCTATGTGGTGCAGGTGAGCTTTGTGGGCTATGCGACGCAGGCGCGGGCTGTCAGCCTTGCGGCCGACACGTCGCGGGTGCGCCTGGCGCCGGTCGACCTTCCGCCCGTGGGGCACGTCCTGGCCGAGGCCCGCGTCGTGGCCCGCCTGCCTGAGGTCGAGGCCGACGGCGACACGCTGGCCTTCAACGCATCGGCCTATCGTGTGCCCGAGGGGTCGGCGCTCGAAGAGCTCATCGGGCGCCTGCCCAGCGTCGAGGTGTCGGACGACGGAACTGTCACGGTGGGCGGCAAGCGGGTCACCCGGTTCCTGGTCAACGGCAAGGACTTCTTCAAGGGCGACCCGCAGGTGGCCATGAAGAACCTGCCGGCCGACATGGTGCGCAAAGTCAAGACTTACGACAAGCAGAGCGACTACACCGAGCAGACCGGCATCGACGACGGCGAGGAAGAGACCGTGATGGACGTGCAGCTGAAACGCGAGCTCAACGAGAGCTGGGTGAGCCGCATCAACGCCGGATATGCCACACATGGCCTCTATGAGGAGAGGGCCTTCGTGAACCGCCTGACGGACTATTCGCGCCTGTCGTTCGTGGGCAACGCGCGCAACCCCAACGGCACGGGGCGCAATGAGGATGCGGGTTTCGACTTCAACGTGGCCAACTACAAGGACAGCCGCGAGCGCCGCCGGGCAGGCAGCTACGGGGTCAGCGGCTCGGTGCGCGTGGCGCGCGGCCGCTCGGACCGCACCACGGGCGGCAACTCCGAGACGTACCTCACCGCGGGCAGCACGGGCGCCTTCTCGAACCGATGGAACCGCAGCCGCAGCCGGGCCGTCGACTGGAATGCCCGCCTGCGCGCCGAGTGGCATCCCGACACGCTGACCTCGCTGTCGGTCGAGCCCTCGTTCAGCCATCGCACGTCGGCCTCGGGCTCGCTGGGCCGTTCGGCGCAGTTCAATGCCGACCCTTATGCCCTCTCCGGCGCGGGCAACCCGTTGGACGCCGCCTTTGCCGATCCGCCGGAGGATGGGCTAGCGGCCATCCTGGTCAACCGTCAGCTGCGCCAACGCAGCGGCGAGGGGCGCACCGTCTCGGGCGGGCTGGACCTCGTGGCCTCGCGGCGCCTCAGCCGCCGGGGGCGCAGCCTCGAAGTGAGCGCCTCGGCCAGCCTGAACCGGACGGCGGGGCGCGCCTTCAACCGTTCGGACATCCGCTATTTCCAGCCCGGCGCCGCCGTGCCCTTGCGGCTCACCGACCAGTTTGCCGACACCCCCTCGGAGCGTTGGGCCTACCGCGTGCAGGCCGGATGGAACGAGCCGCTCTTCGAGGGCGCTTCGTTGCAGCTGCGTTACAGCTACGCGCGCGGCCATAACCGGAACGACCGGAGCATCTACCGCCTCGACTCGCTCGACGGATGGAGCGTCGCCCACACGCTCGGCGAACTGCCCGACGGCGAGGTGCTCCAAAGCCTGCTCGATGCGCGCAACAGCCGCTACACCACAACCGTCGACGCCACGCACACCGCCAGCTTCGGCTTCCGCTGGGTCAGCCGGACGGTGCGCATCAACGTCGGCGTGGATGTCCGGTCGCGCACGTCGGACATGGACTACCGCCGCGGCCGGCTCGACACCGTCGTCGCCCGCCGCTGGACCCACGCCTTGCCGTCGGCCCGCTTCCGCTACCGCTTCTCGCGCCACGAACAGCTCGAACTGCGCTACCGCACCTCGGTCGCGGCGCCCGGCATGACGAGCCTGCTCGGCGTGACCGACGACTCGGACCCGCAGCACATCTCGACGGGCAACCCCGCGCTGAGGCCGTCGTGGACACACCGGCTGACGGCCACGTACAACCGGTATGACGCCGGGCGCCAGCGCGGATGGAACGCCAACCTGCGATACGAACGGACCGCCCGCAGCATCAGCACGGCCGTCACCTATGACGAGGCCACGGGCGTGCGCACCACCCGCCCGGAAAACATCGACGGCAACTGGGATGCCGGCGCGGGCCTCACCTTCCACAGCACGTTCGGGCGCGAGCGCCGCTTCCGCCTGCAAAGCGAGAGCAACGCCGACTGCCGCAACTCGGCCGGGTTCATCCGCACCCAGGGGCAACAGGCCAGCCAGAAGAACACCAACCGCACGCTCGGCCTGCGCCAGCGCCTGAAAGGCACCTACCGCAACGACTGGCTCGAGGTGGAGCTCAATGCGCGCCTGAACTACCGCCACTCGCGCAACGAGCTGAACCCCGCCACGGGCTACGACACCTATCATTACGACTTCGGCACACGCATACAGGTCCGCCTGCCCTGGCGCATGACGGTCGAGACCGACGCCTCGCTGCAAAGCCGGCGGGGATATGACGACCGGACGATGAACACCGACGAGCTCGTCTGGAACGCCCGCATCGCGCAGGACTTCCTGCCGAAAAACGCCGCCACCCGTTCATGGCCGCTTTTGTCACCTTGGGCGAGGAAAACACGGCCCGGGGCGGACAAATGGACAAAAATTGCTAACTTTGCGGCCTACCTATCAGACCAAAACCGACAAGCATGACCATCGCCGTAGACTTCGACGGAACCATCGTCGAGCACGAATACCCCTATATAGGCAAGGAAATCCCCTTCGCCATCGCAGCGCTGAAAAAACTGCAAGCCGAACGCCACCTGCTCATCCTCTGGAGCGTGCGCGAAGGTGAACTCCTCGACGAAGCCGTCGAGTACTGCCGCAAGCGCGGCCTCGAATTCTATGCCGTCAACAGCAACCACCCCGGCGAGGCCTCGGGCGACCCGACGCCCTACTGCCGCAAAGTCAATGCAGACCTCTTTATCGACGACCGCAATGCCGGCGGCCTGCCCGACTGGGGCGCCATCTACGAGATGGTGCACAACGGATGGACCTACGAACAGTATCTCGAACAGGTGCGCGACGGCTCGCACCGCCCCCAGAAGCCCTCGTTCTGGCAGCGCCTGGCCGGCCGGCGATGAAGGGCGGCGAGACATCCCCTCCCGGCTGCACGGTAATCAGACACGGAAAACCTTAAAAAAACTCCATCATCCGCCCCAGGCCCACGCACGCGCCTGTCCTTAACCCATGTCAATGCTGCTGTCTCCGTCCATGTCCATGGCGTGGTTCGTCCTCCTGCTCCTTGCGCTTTATGTGGCGTCGCTGTTCGGGAAAGGGCGTTTCGCCGCGTTCACACCGGACAAGACACAGCCCCTCAGAGGCATCCTTGCCGTGCTGATCGTGGCGCACCATCTGAGCCACATCGCACCGGCCGACGCCGTGCTGACACCCGTCTACAGCTGGAGCGCATCGCTCGTCTCCTTGTTCTTCTTCATTTCGGGATTCGGGCTGACGCGTCAGCTGGCGTCGCGGGGGCAAAGCTACCTGTCCGGCTTCTTCGCCCGCCGTATCGTGCGGGGCATCCTTGTGTCATGGCTGCTGGCCTACGTGCTGTTCCTCCTGTTAGGTGGAAACCAGGCATGGAACCCGGCCGACGCCGTTTTGGGGCTCTTGGCCACGGGAAACACCACCTTGCCTTACTCATGGTACGTGCTCTGCATCCTCTATCTGTACGTAGGCTTTTACCTGTGCGCCCGCTTCGTGTCCGGACGGTGGATGGCGCCGGCGCTGGCCGTGTGGACCCTGGTCGGGATGACAGCCGTAGGGCTGGCCGGTTGGGAGCGGTGCTGGTATTTGTCCGCTTTGGCTTTCCCCGCCGGAGCTTTTTACGCCCGTCACGAGGCGTCGCTTTTGGCCTTCTTCCGGCGCCGTCCATGGTCCTACCGTCTGGCCGTGCCCGTATTGCTCCTCGTGGCCGGAGCATTCTTCCTGTTGAAGAAGGAGTGGGCCAATGCAGCCTTTTTCGCTCTCCTGCCGCTCATGGTGGCGGTGCCCCTCATGCGGGTGGGCACTGAGCGGTTGTCTGCGTGGCGCCCTCTGGCGTGGCTCAGCCGCCAGTCTTACGAGATATACCTCTGTCAGGGCATTGCCTTCATGCTGACACACCGCTTCTTGCCGTCCGGCGTGGGCGCGTGGCCCTACCTCCTCACGGCTTTTGTCCTCACGTTCCTCCTGGCGGGAGCGGTCCATTGGGCGTCGCACCGCCTCTCGTCTGCCTTGTTGAAGAAATAAACGGTCCCCTCCGCCCGGCGTCGTGCGCATGGACCTGTTTGCCGTTCCCTCCACTTTTTTTATTTTATTTCTCATTTTCGTCATGCCCTCGCACAGCGAAAACACCCGCCGCATCGCCAAGAACACGCTGATGCTCTACGCCCGCATGCTTTTCGGGATGTTGGTCTCGCTCTACACATCACGTGTAGTGCTCCAGGCGTTAGGTGTCGAGGACTATGGAATATATAACGTGGTGGGAGGGCTTGTCGGGATGTTTTCTATTATCTCCGGGTCGTTGTCAGCTTCGGTGAGCCGTTTCCTGACGTTCGAGCTGGGACGGGGTGGCGGCGAAAGACTCGATCGCATCTTTTCAACAGCGGTCTGGATTTTCATTTTTATCGCGTTCGTCGTTTTTGTGCTCACCGAAACAGCAGGCCTTTGGTTCTTGAACACGCATATGGCTATTCCGCATGACCGCATTTTGGCGGCCAATTGGGTGTTTCATCTGTCTGTCTCAGGATTCATGCTCGCGCTTTTCTCTATACCTTATAATGCTTCTATCGTGGCGCATGAGCGGATGAGTGCTTTCGCTTATATCGGCATTCTTGAAGTGTTGTTGCGGTTGGCCGTGGTGCTCTTCATCGCATATGTGCCGGTGGCGGCCGACCATCTTGTCGTGTTCGGTTTCTTGCAGCTTGCGGTGTACATCTTGTTACAAGCTATCTACTGGCTCTATTGTCACCGGCATTTTCCGGAATGCCGTATCCGCTGGTGTTTTGACCGTCGATATTGGCGCGAAATGAGTACGTTTGCGGGCTGGAATTTCATCGGAGCTTCGTCTGCGATATTGCGCGATGCGGGAGGGAACGTGGTGCTCAACATGTTCTGTGGTCCGATGCTGAATGCTGCCCGTGGCATCTCGCAGCAAGTGAACAATGCAGTGACGGGATTTTCGAATAATTTCCTTACGGCCGCGAATCCGCAGATAACGAAGTCATATGCAGCAGACGATCGGGATTATATGTTGTCGCTCATTTTCCGAGTGGCACGTTTCTCGTTTTATCTGCTTCTGGCCCTCTCGCTTCCGATTATGTTTAACACCGAGTTTATCTTGGCGGCATGGCTGAAAACCGTGCCAGGACATACATCCGATTTTGTGCGGCTGGTGCTGGTGTATTCTATTCTTGAAAGCATTTCGAGCCCTTTGGTCACGGTGATGCTGGCCACTGGCCGCATCCGGAACTACCAACTCGTCGTCGGTGGTTTGCAGATGATGAACCTGCCGTTGACTTATGTGTCGTTGAGGATGGGAGCTGTGCCCGAGAGCATCTTGGTGATCGCCATCGTGCTTTCGGTTTGTTGCCTCGTCGCGCGGCTTGTCATGTTGCGCGGCATGGTCGGCCTCCCAGTCCGGCGTTTCGTACGTCAAGTGATAGGTAATGTCACGGCAGTTACCGTGTTAGCCATGATCCTGCCTTTGCTGTTTGGTTATTGCGTGCCTCTTGCGGGGTGGACAGGATTCATCCTGTCTTCCGTAATCTGCCTTTTGAGTGCCTCGACCGTGATATACTTTGTCGGATGCTCAAACGGCGAGCGCCGCTTTATTTGCAGTAAATTGGTGGCCGTAGCGAACAAAACATTGAGAAGATGCAGTGGCGGTCGATTTTCGCGATAAGCTCTCGTCCGGATGGAATTCGCATGTGGAGAGTGTGAACTGGAAGGATGGAGAGCGCCAGTCATTCACACATTACACCTATTTGTTCTACAAGCATTGTATGTTCCGCCATTCGTGCGGGCAGTGTCCGTTCACCAACTTTGCCCGTCCGTCCGATTTGACACTCGCCGACTTCTGGGGATGGGAGAAAGTTGATCCTGCATTTAATTCAGACGATAAAGGCTGTTCCCTTGTTTTGGTCAACACGGAGCAGGGCCGGCGCCTCTTCGGCCATGTGGAGGACGAACTCAATGTCATCCCGACGGATGAGGCACATGCCGTGCAGCCTAATCTGCAGCGGCCTTCGACGATCGACCCGTCGCGTGACGCTTTCGAGCGTGATTATGAACGCCATGGTTTCCGCTATGTGATGAACCGCTATGGCGACACGGGGTGGCGTCTCCGTCTGAGGCGTAATATGGGGAGAGTCAGGCGCGAGGTATTGAATTTCGCAAAAAACAAGAAATGAAAATAGGCATCTTCACTTTTCATAGTGCAGGCAACTACGGTGCAGTCCTGCAAGCTTATGGTCTGCAAGAGTTCCTGCGCAGTCTCGGACACGACGCTTGGATCGTCGATTATGCTCCCCAGTATATCAGTCGTGAATATCGGGTCTTTACGCGTGCCGCTGGATTGTCGGCCTCGAAAAATTTTTTGCGGAACTGTCTGTTTGCCCTTACCCGGTGGCGACGTAACCGGCTGTTCCGCCGCTTTCGTCAAGACCACCTGCGGCTTGCCCGGATAGACCTTGCTGAGCCGCATAACGACTTTGATGCCTTTGTATTCGGAAGCGACCAGATATGGAGTCCTGTCATCACCGAGGGTGGCGATCCTGTCTATTTCGGCCTTTTTCCTGCCGCCCGCGGCAAACGGCTGGTGGCATACGCCGCCAGCATGGGCAGTGTGCGGCACATGTCCGGGCCGCTCTCCGTGCTTTTCCAAAAAGGGCTAGCCCGTTTTTCCGCGTTGAGCGTGCGCGAACAGCCTTTGGCTGACTGTCTGGCTCACGATTTCAAGTTCCACGCCTCGTTGGCGTGCGACCCCGTGTTCCTTGCGGGCCGCGAGGTGTTCGACCGCATTGCCACGCGCCCGGCCGTCAGTCGTCCATATCTGTTGCTTTTCCTCTTGGCGGGCGACGCAAGAGCTGTTGACTACGCGCACCGCATGGCAGCCCGGTTAGGCTTGGATGTTGTTAATCTGGCCACATATGAGTCATTGCGTAATTCCCAAGTGCAGCAGACAGTCGGCCCGGAACTCTTCCTTGGATATTTGAAGCAAGCCTCGTTTGTGCTCACCTCTTCGTTCCACGGCACAGCCCTGTCTCTCCTGTTCGGTCGCGAGTTCCAGACTGTGAAGCGCGACGAGCGGACCAACGAACGTGTGCTCTCCCTGTTGCAGAGCCTGGGGCTGGAGGACCACCTGATAGACCCGGTGGGTGAGCTTTCCGAAACTCATGTTGATTATGCCGTCGTTTCGGAGCGGCTGGCCAGGCTGCGGCAGGCTTCGCGCGATTTCCTTGCCCAAAGCTTGCAGGGATAGTGAGTGTCCATCACCCGCATTTGATGTTCGATGATGAAGAAACTAACTATAATCACAGTCAACTACAACCATTGTGAAGGCCTCCGGCGGACAATGGAGAGTGTGTTCAGACAGACGTGCCACGATTACGAGTACATCGTCATTGATGGCGGGAGCACGGACGGCAGCGCCGACCTGTTGCGCGTGTCCGCAGGACGAATCGACTATTGGGTGAGCGAGCCGGACCGCGGTATCTATCACGCCATGAATAAAGGCGTGGCCCGGGCTACGGGCGAATACCTCCTCTTTCTGAATTCCGGCGACGTCCTGCATGATGATAAAGTGTTAGCAGACATGGTCGGAGGGGGAGAATTGGACAGAGATATCGTGACAGGCTGTTCGTTGTATGTGCCGAATGGAGGAATCTCCCGGCTTCATGACAAACCTGTAGCTTTGATGGATTTCTGGTATAAGAATCCAATCAATCACCAGAGTGCCTTCATTCGCCGCAGCCTTCAAGAAGCGTTTCCCTACGACGAGACGTTGAAAGTCAATTCAGACTGGAAGTTCTTTTTCCACGCCATTTTCATCCGCAACTGCAGTTTGAAGCGGGTGGACCGTGTGGTCGTGGATTACGAAGGCGGTGGCGTGAGTGAAAAAGACAAAAAACTCAATGATGCCGAACACGAACGCTGTATGTGCGAAATGCTTTCGCCGGCAGCTCTCCATGAGTGTGTCCGCCTAGCAGCCGACAGGGGCTATGACGGGTTTTACCTTCGGTTGCGCACGTTGCGCTATTCAGGTTGGGTGTACACGGTTTCCGTCCTTTTTGTCCGCCTTCTTTCCCTGCTTGTTCCGAGCGCGCGTTTCGCCCGGGAGTTTCCTGTGCGCCTGAAATGACGCTTCCCGGCTTCGGTTGCTAACGCATGAATGCTTCCGGCAGAAGGTATTGTGAAGCTAGCGGTTAATTCCTGACTATCCATGTCCATGCTATTGTTCTTGTCGGTGCTTATGACGCTTTTTGTGGTTTCGTTGTCCGGACGGGCGCGCTTTGCCCCGCTCACGCCAGACAAGACGCAGCCGCTCAGAGGCATTTGGGCCGTCCTGATAGTGGCTTTCCATCTGAGCCATATTCCGCCTGCCGACAAGGCTTTGACCGCTGTTTTCCACTGGGGAGCTCCCGTGGTATCCCTCTTCTTTTTCATGTCCGGCTATGGCTTGATGCAGCAGCTCAGGCGGCGTGGCCAGGACTATTTGAATGACTTTTTCTTCCGTCGCGTCGGGATAGGTATCCTATTGCCGTGGCTGTTGGCTTATGTGCTCTATCTCTTGGTGACGGGAGCAGGCGGATGGAGCCTCTCCTCCTCCGTGAAAGGACTGCTCGGCGCCGGGCGCACCACGTTGCCTTATTCTTGGTACGTATTTGCCATCCTCTGGCTCTATTCTGGTTTCTACGTGTGTGGGCGTTTCTTGCCCCGGCGGTGGATTGGACCGGCGCTGACGTTGTGGAGCCTGTTCTCGATGCTCTATGTGTTCGGGGCGGGATGGGAGCGGTGCTGGTATGTGACGACGCTGGCTTTTCCCGCCGGTGTGTGTTATGCCTCTTTTGAGCCTGTGCTGCTGGCCTCTTTTGCAAGGCGCCGGTGGGCGTATGTAGCCGCATTCCTTCTCATGCTGTCGTTCGCGGGAGGGCTTTATGGATTGAAAGCGGAGTGGGCATACGCCGGTGTCTACGTATTCCTTCCGCTTTTGGTCATGCTGCCGTTTACCAGGCTGCGTGTGGAGCGGTGGGGTGCCTGTGGCGCGTTCTCTTGGCTAAGCGGCATGGCTTATGAAATCTACTTGTGCCAAGGCACGGCCTTTTTCCTGACGCGGAAATTCTTGCCGGAACATTCCGGCGCGGCCCTCTTCATCATGGTAGCGTTTATCGTCACGTTCGCTTTGTCGTGGGGCGTCAGCCGGGTGTCGCGCATGGCCACCACCGTCATAAGAAAGAAATGAGACAAACGAAGAGCAGGGAAATCCCCTCGGACAAATCCGGTCTGCGCGATGGCCTTGCGGGCATCATGCGGGTGAAAAACGACGCTCGTTTTGTGCCGGCGTGTGTCGCTTCTTGCATAGACGCGCTGGACGAACTGGTCATCGTCTATAACGACTGTACGGATGCCACGCCGGAAATCGTCGAGCAGATGCGGCTTTTGCATCCTGGGAAAATACGCGTGTTTCCCTATCCTCACCATGTCCTTTCCACCCGCCTTACGCCGGAAGAGTTTGATCAGGCATCGCGTTTGCCGGAAGACGATCCGCATCTGTTCAGCACGTTGTGTAACTTCGCGCTGGCCCAAGTCACGTGCCGGTTTGTTATGCTCATAGATCCCGACCAGCTTTACTTCTCAGACCGTATACGCGGCTGGCGCGATGTCTGTGCCGGCATCACAAAGACAAAGTGGCGTGTCGCTTTTTTGCCAGCATGGGCCTTTATGCTGTGGTTCTCTTTCTACCGTCGTCTGTCGGCCCGTGTGGGGAATCCTTGCTTGTGGATGCTTCCCGCGTGGCTCGTCCGCTCCGTTTATCCCCATTATGAAGCATATGCGCTCTGGCGTTTACGCCGCGGGACGGCATGCCTGTCCATGTCCGGGGTGAATGTGTTTGAAAGCGAAGGAAAGTGGTCCGTGCCTTTTGACGGGGTGAATAATCACCCGCCTTATAATGGGACGAGCGATCATTTGCTCTATCAGAAGTCGGACCAGGTCCGTTTTGTCCGGCGCATTGACCGTCAGTCTGTCCCCCCGGCGATGATGGAATGCTTCTTGTGTCCCTACAAGCTGATGTTCGTCGGGCCGGTGTGGTTTCATCTTCATGCCAACCGTATCGCCTGTGCCGAGGCCGTGCAGCGGCGCCTAGACGAGCGGCCTGAGCTTTTCGAGCCCGTCCGCCAGTTTGCCCGGATGCCGGTCCGCAGGATGGAACGCATCATGAAAGCCGAAGGCTTCCCTTTGTTTGAGCGGACGCTGTTTGCCTATGTCCATCATGTCGGGCGCCATGTGTGGGACAAGTATGTAGGCCTTTTATTGAAGAAATAGTTTCATCCTCCATAGCTTCAGGTTTAGACGGTCGCCGTAGCCGTTTTTTCTGTCACAGCCCGTGTTTTCATGGACAGACCGCTTTGTCGACCCGTTTTCACGGTCGGCTGTACCCAAGGTTATGTTCTCCCAGCCCTAACTGATTATGCGCAAAGACTTTGCCCTTTGTTTTAATGACGGATATGTGCCTTATGCGGCCGTGACGATCCGGTCGATAGCGGACCACATGCCTCAGCGTGACGAAACACATATCCATGTGGTGTCTGATTATGTGTCGGAGAAGCATCAACGGTTTCTTTGCCGCGTGGCAGGGTCATCCCGGGTTGAGTTCCATTTCATCCCGGAGGATGACGCCACGCTGGAAGGTGTGCCCGTCAAGGAGTGGGGCATTTATACGTGGTTCCGCTTGTTCTTGCCTCGTTATTTGCCGGAGGTCGGAAGGGTGCTGTATCTGGATTGCGACGTGCTTGTCAACGATGCGCTCGACGAGCTTTTCACGATGGACATGCGGGGACAAAGTGTAGCGGCCTGTCTGGACACGCAGGCATACGATCTGCGGCATTACGCCCGATTGGGATATGACGCCGGATTGCGTTATGTCTGTGCCGGTGTGCTCCTGATGGATTTGGCACGCTGGCGTTCCGGGAGCTTGCCTGAAAGAATGGTGGCTTATGCACGTGCCCACAGGGACAGGATTGAATGGCCGGACCAGGATGCGATCAATTATGTCTGTCGCGAGGACAAGATCATCCTGCCGCCCCGCTATGGCGTGCTCGTCCCGTTTTTCCGCCATGCGGCTTTCATCCGTGAACATCTCAGCCAGATGGACGGCTTGATGGAAGCCCCAGCCATCATCCATTACGCCGGCTACCAGCCTTGGCTGTATTTCAAGGACAAGTCGATGCATTCACGCCTGTGGTGGCACACGTTCTGGCGGCTCCACGCCTTCCCGAAGGTCCCCGTGGTCTACGCTCTCCACTTCGTGTGGTATTGGGTGAAGGTCGCAGGGCTCGCGTTGCGGATTATCCGCCCCGGCAGTCGGTGGGACGTGTCGCGTTGGTATTATGACCATCCCCGTGTGAAGCGGCGTGACGTGCTGCGCCTGACTGCCAGCCTCCGGAGTGAGAAAAATTAAGCAGATGAAAACATACGATTACCTCATTGTGGGAGCGGGGCTTTTCGGCGCCACGTTCGCCCATTTCGCCCACCGGGCCGGGCGCCGTTGCCTGGTCATCGACAAGCGCCCGCATCTTGGCGGCAACGTTTATTGTGCCGACGTGGACGGCATCCATGTGCATCAATATGGTGCGCATATCTTTCATACGTCGGATAGCGAAGTCTGGAATTTTGTCAACAAGTTCGTGACTTTCAACCGCTATACCAATTCGCCGGTGGCCAGTTATGGCGGCAGGCTGTATAACCTCCCGTTCAACATGAACACGTTCTACCAGATGTGGGGCGTGCGGACGCCTGCTGAGGCCCAGCGCAGGATTGAGGAACAACGGGCAGATGCCGTCTCCATGCTTCGCCGCGAGGGCGTGTCAGAGCCGCGCAATCTGGAAGAACAAGCCCTTTTGCTTGTGGGGAACGACATCTATGAACGCCTGATCAAGGGGTACACGGAAAAGCAGTGGGGACGTCCGTGCACAGAACTGCCCGCTTTCATCATCCGCCGCCTACCTGTGAGGTTCGTGTTTGACAACAACTATTTCGGCGACACTTATCAGGGAATCCCCGAAGGGGGATACAATGGGTTGGTCGACGGCCTTCTTCAAGGGATTGAGACACGCACGGAGACCGATTTCTTTTCCGACCGTTCAGCTTGGCAGGGAGTGGCAGGCAAAATCGTCTTCACTGGGATGATTGACGAGTTCTTCGATTTCCGTTTCGGCCACTTGGCTTACAGAACGGTCCGTTTTGATACGGAAGTTATAAGTGAACCCAATTACCAAGGCAATGCCGTTGTCAACTACACCGAACGCGAAATCCCCTATACGCGTATCATTGAACACAAGCATTTTGAACTGTTCGGACAAGCAGTGTACGACATCCCGCATACGGTGATCAGCCGCGAGTATTCCACCGAGTGGAAGCCGGGTATGGAACCTTATTATCCGGTGAACGACGAGGCTAACAACACCTTGTTTAGCCGTTACCGTGACCTCGCGAGTCGGGAAAAGAACGTGATTTTCGGAGGACGGCTGGCCGGATACAAATACTATGACATGGCGCCGACCATCCGCGCTGCAATGGATGCGGCCCGCAAACATCTTTGATAAGTATGATGCAAACGGAAAGACCTTACCTTTCGGTCATAGTTCCTGTCTATAACGTGGAGGCTTACGTGGAACGTTGTGTCCGCAGCCTCTTGGAACAGGATTTTCCCGATTTCGAGCTTCTGCTCGTCGATGACGGAAGCCGTGACCGAAGTGGTGCGCTTTGTGACGCCTTGGCCGAGTGTGACGGGCGTATTCGCGTGTTTCATAAGGAGAACGGGGGAGTGTCGTTCGCACGCAACGTGGGGTTGGACGCTGCACGGGGCGAGTGGGTGGCATTTGTCGATTCTGACGACTGGGTCAAGCCGGGCTATCTTTCAGCCCTTGTGGACGACGCCCGGCAATGTCCTGATATTGATCTTGTGCTTCATACTGGAACGGATGCTTTAGCCCGGAATAACATTAAGTCAGAGGCTCTTTTCGGTGCATGTCGGATTTATAGCATTCCGGAATTTCCTGTTTTAATGGAGGATTTCAGGCTTTATTGGCATGGTCATCCTTTCGCCAAGCTTTACAAACGCAGTGTGATCGAGGCATGCGGACTCCGTTTCCTGAAAGGCATGCGTATTTCGGAAGACGGCTGTTTCTTCTTTGATTTTCTGACTCGAGCCCGTAAAGTCGTTTTCAGCGATGTGAGACTTTATGGTTATGAAAACCGTTACGAATCGGCAACGCACCAGAATTTCAGTTTCCAAGAAGAATACTATGGGTACATGCAGTATGCGGAAGGTTCTCCTTATATGGAGTTTGTGGCTAAGTATGCCACAACACCGCACGTAAGGATGGAATACATGTCTTTTATTGCTTCTCGCTTTCACCGTGCGTTTGTCCAAATCAAGACTTATGCGGATGTGCGCCGTATCACCGAGGCTGATTGGGCGTTTTTCAATCAGTATTTTGAACCGACTTCGCGTCGAATGGTGCTCGACAAGAGAATTGCAACCCGATGGCGCACCTGTCCGGCTGTTTTGCTGCCTTATGTCGTTTTGGGACGTGTCCTGAGAAGCGGATATATCATTTTCCGCAGGATGCGGGGCAGATGGTAGTACATAGTACTTACATGCAGAAGCTATAAATTGAAAGAAAATATGATAGCAGAGACGGAAAGACCTTACCTTTCGGTCATAGTTCCTGTCTATAACGTGGAGGCTTACGTGGAACGTTGTGTCCGCAGCCTCTTGGAACAGGATTTTCCCGATTTCGAGCTTCTGCTCGTCGATGACGGAAGCCGTGACCGAAGTGGTGCGCTTTGTGACGCCTTGGCCGAGTGTGACGGGCGTATTCGCGTGTTTCATAAGGAGAACGGGGGAGTGTCGTTCGCACGCAACGTGGGGTTGGACGCTGCACGGGGCGAGTGGGTGGCATTTGTCGATTCTGACGACTGGGTCAAGCCGGGCTATCTTTCAGCCCTTGTGGACGACGCCCGGCAATGTCCCGATGCCGACCTCGTGTTTCACACCGGGTGCCCGGCGTTGGGGAACAGTTATATCAAGCTTGAAAGTCTGCGTTCGGGGCGCCATGTTTATCACGCAAGCCAGTTTTCCCGCCTGATGGAAGATTTGCGCTTGTACTGGGCAGGTCAGCCGGTGGCCAAACTGTGGCGGCGTGAACTCATCAATGCCCATGGCCTTCGCTTCCCGCTGAGCATGCACGCTGCCGAGGATATCTATTTCTTTTTCAGCTTTATGGATGTGGCCGAACGGATTGTCTTCCGTTGCATAGATCTCTACGTGTATGTGAATCGTGCCGGATCGCTGACACACCGAGAAAGCCCGTTCAGCGTGACGTGGACTTATTACGAACGTTTCCGGGCGCCATCGCCTTTCGTGCGCTTTGTTGACCGGTACGCGCTTTCAGAAGCTGTCCGCAAGGAATACCTGTGGTTTATTGCAACCATCATCTACCGTGCCCTGACCAATGCGAAAAAGCCTGCGGACCTGCGGCGTGTGACAGATAAGGATTGGGATTATTTCAGGTGCTATTTCAAGGCCACTTCCCGCAAGTCGGCTTTGGATGCACGCATGATGCTTCGTTTCCGTCGTGTTCCGGCTGTCTTGCTTCCTTATTTGGCTGCTGGACGGGTATTGCGGACGGTGCGTATATTCTACCTGCGTTTGTCTGGGTCTTGGTAAGCAATCAAGGTGTTCTTTTCCTGTCCATGCCGGTTGCCCTGTTGTTCCGGTACCGGACGGCAGTTATGGGAAAAAAGGTGGGAGGATGAATCGGAATCAGGTCTGCATATAATTTAATTCAAGAGTAAAAAAGATGTATCAGCAATATAAAATCGTAGTGAACACTGCGGCGGGGCGTCGACGTTACATGCAGTATCTCATACCTTTTGTCATGGCGTCAGAGATCGTGGACCGTTATGATATTTGGGTGAACACGCATAGCGGGGCGGATATTGAATTTTTCCGCAGAGTGGCCCGGTCTTTTCCGAAAGTCCATCTTGTCTGGCAGCCTGATGGTGTAGTCTGCGGGAATGCTTCGATCAATGCTTTTTACCGGGCCTGTTGCGAACCGGACACCGTTTATTTTAAGCTCGATGACGACATCGTTTGGATGGAGCCGGGACTGATTGAGAAAATGGTGCGTTTCCGCTTGGATAATCCGTCTTATTTTCTCGTGTCCCCTCTTGTGGTCAACAACGCCCTGTGCACCTATGCCCTGCAAGTCTGCGGCAAGCTGCGGCTTGACGATTATTATCCGGCCAGCGCCAGCTCGCCGGTGCTGTGGAAGAGCGGGAATTTTGCGCGTGAACTGCATGAATGGTTTATCAACCGTTTCCTGCTGACCGGGCGTTGGACAGAACTTTATCTTGGGAAAAAAGAGATGGGCATGACGCGCTTTTCTATCAATGCCGTCTTATGGTTCGGTAGGGATATGGCAAAGTTCGAAGGCATAGTGCCTGATGACGACGAGGAGTTCCTTTCGTGCATCTATCCGACACGTGTCGGGCTCTCAAACGCATGGAATGGTGATGCGATGGTTGCGCATTTTGCTTTTTTCACCCAACGCGAAGAATTGGACCGTGCAGGCATCCTCGAAGCCTATGGGGCTGTGAACGAAAAGCAGTGGCACGCAGATGAGGCCGGGGCTGTTGTTTATGACAAGGTTCAGAAAATCTTGCATGACGTGGAGGCAGACGTTGCGGAATTGGGGAAAAGGCCATCTCCGTATCAGAAAATTGAATACCGGCCGTCGTTGCGGACGAGGATGAAACTTTTTATCCCTTCGATTATGTTGGACTTGATCCATCTGTTCCGCAACCGGAAGGACCGTTCCGGGTATATCATGGATTAATGGATGCAGGCATGAAGAAGATACTCACGGTCATTGTGCCCACATATAACATGGAGCAATATCTTGATTATTGCCTTTCCTCACTCTGTGTGAAGCGTCATGCAGAGGCCGTGGAAGTCCTCATCGTCAATGACGGCAGTACGGACAGTTCGTCTGCTATTGCACATGGTTTTGCGGCTCGTTGCCCCGACCTGTTCCGAGTGATTGACAAGGCGAACGGCAATTACGGCTCCTGCGTCAACCGTGGCCTGCAAGAGGCCACGGGAAAGTATGTAAAAGTGCTGGATGCGGACGATAGCTTTTCAACAGAGCGATTCGAACGCTTTCTTGGCTTCCTTCTTGAAGAGGACGCTGACCTCGTCCTTTCGGATTTCGTGGTGGTCGATACAACGCGGACAGTCCGCAAAAGAATCTGTTACAACCTAGGCTCCGGCAGGCGTTTTGAGCTTGATGAGGTCTGCCGCAAGGGCGCGTTCTGTTGCATGCAGATGCATGCGGTCACATATCGCCGTGAGCTTCTTCAGAGGATGGGATATCACCAGACAGAGGGCGTTTCTTATACGGACCAGCAATGGATAGCGCTGCCCATGGTGCGCGTGCGGACAGTGGCTCGCTTTCCTGATTATGTGTACGAATACCTTGTCGGTCGAACGGGACAGACTGTTGCTCCATCCGTAAAGATAAAGAGCCTTTCAGACACGGCGCGTTGTGCCCTCGGCATGGTAGAAGGATATGAGAAATGGAAGGCTGAAGCTGCCGGGCGTCCTGTACATGATTATTTGTTGGGGCGTATCGTGCCGATGGTCAAGGAAGTCTATGTGACCGCATTGACCTGTTATTCGCCCGTCACGCGAAAACTGCTCAATGATTTCGACTCTGAATTGGAAACGAAGGGACACGACGTCCATGAATATGTCGCAAGTCAGGACGTGAGCTCTTTTTGTGGAGTGCGGTACCTCGAATGTTGGCGCCGCCACAGACGGACGCCAATGTGGATAGTCCGCTTGCTGAGCCGGACTTATGTCTTGTTGATAAAACTGCGTCGTCTTGGCCATAAGGAGGGCGCAATGGAAGTTCCTGTTTCTTTTTGACCGGCTTATGAAAGTTTCAGTCATTGTTCCTATATATAAGGTCGAAGCCTTTATCGCAAAATGCGCAGATTCACTTTTGAATCAGACGCTCGACGAGGTGGAATATGTTTTTGTGGACGATGCTTCGCCCGACGAAAGTGTGAAACGGTTGCAGGCCGTCATTGAGCGTTATCCTCAACGCCAGTCACAGGTCAAATTGGTTCGTTTGCCTGAGAACCGAGGTCTGCCTGCCGCCCGTAATGCTGGTATGGAGAAGGCTACGGGCGAATACGTATTCCACTGTGACAGTGATGATTTCGTCGATGCTAGCATGCTTGAAGAACTCTATTATGAAGCCGTTCGCCAGGATGCAGACATCGTCTGGTGTGATTGGTTCTTGTCGTTTGCCCGCCGCGAGCGTTATATGAAACAACCGGCTTATTCTACGCCGGATGAGGCTTTGCGTGCCATGCTTGCCGGGCGTATGAAGTTTACGGTGTGGAACAAACTCGTCCGCCGTCAGCTATATGAAGACCATAAAATCACTTTCCCCGATGGCTACGGGATGGGCGAAGACATGACAATGATGCTGCTTTTCGCGTGTGCGAACCGCGTTGTCTACATTCCTCGTGCGTTTTATCACTATGTAAAACTGAATCCAGGTTCGTTCACCCGAACTCATTCCGACCGTCATGTCGTAGAGTTGGACTATAACGTAAAGCGTGTTGCCCTCTTCTTGAAAGAGCGTTTCGGGGATCAGTATGACCGTGAAATAGCATTTTTGAAGTTAAGTGTGAAGTTTCCGCTTCTTATCAGTAACGACAAGGACAAATATCGTCTATGGACAGAGTTGTACCCGGAAGCCAACTGTTACATTCCATTGAATGATTATGTGTCGCTACGTTGTCGCTTGTTACAAGAGTATGCTTGGCGTAAAAAATTCTGGATTGTCCGTTTGCACTATTTGTTTTTGCAAAAGTTGTTTTATGGACTAATTTACAGGTAATCCTTCTTTCGGTTTACAATTCTTTCTTGGAAAATGAAAGCATACATAACATTGCTCTCGAATCAGAATTATTATCCTGGCGTGGTAGCGCTCTGGCGGGCTCTGCAAGCCGTCCGGACACGTTATCCGCTTTACTGTCTACTTTCCGTAGGAGTTGGGGCGGACGTGGAAACGGCGCTGGAACGAGACGGCATCCGTTGCATACGTTTGGAACGGACGGCCGTCTCCGGCTTGGCGAACCCCGATACCGGATGGGGCGGACATTGGAATTATACGTTTGACAAACTTCTTGTTTGGGAGCAGACGCAGTTCGAGAAGCTCGTTTTCCTCGATTCAGACATGCTCATTCTTCGGAATATAGACGAGCTGTTTGGTCGTGAACCCTTTTCGGCCGTGGTGGCCGGTGCGTCGTATCCGGGAAACGAGAGTTGGACGGAGCTGAACTCTGGCCTGATGGTTATTGAACCCGACAAGGAAGTGACGGCCGAATTGTTGCAGTTGGTGGTTCCTGAGATAGAACGGGCGCATTCGGAAGGCCGGATGGTCGGCGATCAGGATGTGATTAAACGCTATCTGACGGAATGGAAAAAACGGCCGGAACTACACCTTGACGAAGGATATAACCTTTTTGCAGAATATCTTGGATTCTATGTCCGCCGTTTGGGTTACTCGCTTTCTGATGGAGAAGGGGAACGGCCGGTACGTGTGGTCCATTTCATTGGAAAGGCAAAGCCGTGGATGCCCAAGAGCGTCCGTCAACGCCTATGGCTGTGGCGCAGGTGGATGAGGGATATTCATTATGCAAAGGCTTATTATAAATATAAACAGTATCTGAAATGAGTGAAACAAAAGTGAGGAGCATGCGTTCGCAAAGTCTGGACTTGTTGCGTTTCCCATTGGCTGTATTTGTGGTTACGGAGCATATGGTATGTGTGTCAACGGACATGGGAAGCTTGGATGTGCAATCGAATGAGGTGTTTTGGGTGTTCCATAGATTTGTGGCCGCGTTTCTCCAAGGTATGTCCATCATCGTCGCTTTGCCGTTGGCTTACAACATGGCTGCGTGGTTGCTTCGGAATACAAGGATTAAGGTCAGTTCTTTCCTCGCGTCTGCAAGTTTTTTCATTTATGTTTCTCATCTGCTTATCTGTTTTAGGGTGTTGAAATTATTTGTGATTACGCTGCGGCCTGAACAAGGATGGGCTGTCGTGGCCACTTCTGTGATCAGTGAAGTTGCGGTGATCCTTTTATTGTTAGAGATGTTTTATTTAATGAAACGCTATACTCCGTCTTTGCTTCGTGTAGTGGCAGGACGTAAGTAAATATGACTGGAATGGGGCGTTTTTTCTTAATTATATTGGTGGCTGTCATTTGCAGCCTTTACTATTTCCCGACGAGCCTTCAAGTGCTTCCTAACGTAAATTCCAAAATGGTATTGGCGGCGATAGGAGGTGGGCTGTTTATTTGGGAGCATTTACGCCATCGACAGGCCGAGATACGGACCGAGATTTTCGGTGCATTGGTCATTGCTGCCGTTTTCTCTTTATAGGTTTACTTTTCCATAGTGATGAACGACACAGCGGATATGACGTATGTAACTTATTTCGTTTCAGCCTGTGTTTGGCTGGGAGGTGCTTATACCGTTGTCTGGTGTTTGCGTCGGATGTATGGCCGGGCAACGTTCCGCCTGATATTTTTCTTTCTGGGCTTGGTCGGGGCTGCGCAATGCATTTTGGCCATACTGATCGACAACATACCCGCCCTGCAGGCGTGGGTGAATGCCACATTTCCCATACCAGAGGACTATTACGAAAAGAATGACCGCTTGTATGGTATCGGTTTCGCCTTCGACACAGGAGGCATCCGCCTTTCCTGCATCCTGCTCGGTGTCGGTTATTTGATCAAAACCGCAGAGACTGCGTCTCGGCGCGTCCTGCTTCTGTCGTTGTTCCTTGTGATGGGCATTGTCGGTAATTTTGTTTCAAGGACTACGGTCGTCGGATTGTGCTTGGGATTGCTGCTTATGTTCAGTTCTTCGTTTTACTGGTTGCGTCTACGCATTACAAAACGTCATTTCCTATGGACTATGGGGACGGTCTTCGGTCTTTTTGTTTTCGGCGCGACCGTGGTTTACCTGTACCGGCACATGGATTCTTTACGTGAAAGCATGGATTACGGTTTTGAGGGCTTTATCAATCTGATTCAGACCGGTGAGTTCTCCACACACTCTTCGGACTTGCTCCTGAACTCATGGCTTGATATATGGCCGGACAATGCAAAAACATGGTGGATAGGAGATGGGTATTTTGCAGACCCCTTTGATCTCGGTGCTTTTTATGCCGGTACAGATTCAGGATATCCCGTGATGATTTTTTATTGCGGGCTGATAGGTATGGCGATGTTCACGGCATATTTCGCTTATTGTTCGTACGTGCTTTGCCGTCGTGGAGAGAATGCTAATCTACTGTTTTGGGGGCTTTTTGTTTTGCAGCTCATTGTATGGGTGAAGATACCGACGGATCTGTTTTGTTGTTACGCACTATTACTCTTGGCGGATAAGAATGTGACAACGTCACCGCGACTATCTGTTTGAAATAAAGGATTATTGATATGATACCGAAAAAGATTCATTATTGCTGGCTTTCCGGAGAGCCTTTTCCTGAAAAGGCGCGGAAATGCATGGAAACATGGCGAACAGTGATGCCAGATTATGAGTGGAAACTATGGGATAAGCATACCTTTGATGTCGACCATAGCGTTCCTTATGTCCGTGAGGCTGTCGCACACCGTAAATGGGCTTTTGCGGCTGACTACATACGTCTTTATGCGTTGTATACCGAAGGAGGAATTTATCTGGACACAGACGTGTGTGTGCTGAAACCTTTTGATGACTTCCTGCATCACTCCTTCTTTACAAGCATGGAATATCATCCGTTTATGGTGGAACGCGACCACACTCTGGAACTCCTTGACAAGAGCGGACTTCGTGTGGCTGATGCTTATCCGTCGGGCATCGAACTGCAAGCCGCAGTCATGGGAGCCGAACCGGGGCATCCTCTTGTGAAGCGAATACTCGATTGGTACGAAGATAAGCATTTCGTATGTCCTGATGGCACACTGGGACTAGATGTGATTGCTCCGCAGATTTACGCTCGTGTAGCAGAGGATTACGGTCTTCGTTATGTGGATGCGGACCAGCCTTTGCGCGACGGTATTATGGTTTACCGTTCGGAAGTATTTGCGGGAAACCGCCGTGAGCGGACGCCGGCCTCCTATGCTATCCATTATTGTGAGAACAGCTGGAATAAACTTTCTTTAACGAAACGTGTGTGTCATTACAGCCGTTTCTTCTGTTTCTTGGTGAAGTCGAAGCTACGCCATATTTTCTCATGATGATTTACGTCAACGGTCGTTTCCTCCTACAAGACCAGACTGGCGTCAACCGTTTTGCTTACGAATTGTGTAGGGCGATGGTTAGACTGGGGCAGCCTTTTACACTCTGCCTCCCGCAGGGTGAGATCAAATCTTGCTATGATACAAGCGGGTTCTATCTCGTGAGATGGGGATGGGGAATGTCGCATGTCTGGGAGCAAACTTTCCTGCCTTTATGGTTCTGGCGTCAGAAAGGTCCAAAGGTTCTCGTCTGCTTCACTGGGCTTGGCCCGTTATTGGGGAGAAAGAAAATAATGACTATCCATGATTTGGCTTTCATGGTCAATCCGTCGTGGTATTCTCGATCTTATGCTGTTTTTTACAAAGCGTTGACACCTCTTTGCGCTGCTACTTCAATGCGGGTACTGACGGTGAGTGAATTTTCGAAAAGCGAAATTACTCGTTTGCTTGGAATTCCCGGCGAGAAAATATCAGTGATAAATAATGCCGTCTCGCCGGTCTTTACAGATCGTGGTGCGGTTGAAGCCGAAAGTTCTCCTGTCACGGTTGTTGCCAGTCATGAGAAATATGTGCTGGCCGTGTCGTCGATTGATCCGCGCAAGAACTTTCAGACTCTGCTGGCCGCCTTTGCTTATGTGAAAGATCCCGAAGTCAAATTGTACGTAGTCGGTGGTCAAAGCCGTATCTATACTACGTCTATAAATGAGTTGAATCAGACTGCATTCTCTAAGCGGGTGAAATGGCTGGGACGTGTGAGCGATTCAGACCTTCTGACTTATTATGCAAATGCCTTGTGTTTCATTTATCCCTCTCTTTATGAAGGGTTTGGCATCCCTCCTTTGGAGGCAATGGCGTGCGGGACGCCGGTCATAGTCTCGGCGATTCCGCCGCTTGCAGAGGTGTGTGAAGATGCGGCATTGTATGTTGACCCTTATGATGCAAAGGATATTGCGGCCAAGATCAATGATATTGTCTCTAATCCGGAATTGCGAGAAAGCCTCGTTAAACGTGGACGTAAGCGTTGCGTTCATTATAGTTGGCTTGTGAGTGCGGAGAAATTACAAGAGACTTTTCGTGACGTTTGTCATGCGATGGATGAAAACCGCAAGCATTGCATTAGCCAAGAATAAAGATATTTCTATAAATGTACCCAAGGAGTAAAGCATAAGTTCAGGTGTTGACAATATCGGCCCGAACTGTTGCATAGAGGAACAAAGAAAACAGACTCCTAATAAAAGAAAACAACACAAAGTATCTCTAAACTAATGGATCCCAAAGAATTGCGTGTTCTTCAGCTGGGCAAGTTCTACCCGGTGAAGGGCGGTGTGGAGAAGGTGGAGTACGAGCTGATGGTTGGTCTGTCGCGTGCCGGTGTCCGGTGCGACATGCTTTGCGCCTCTTCCGAGGGGGGCGACCGCGTGGAGCGCGTGAACGGGCTTGCCGAGCTGCTGTGCTGCCGCACGTTGGCCGAGGCCTCCGCGACGATGCTCTCCCCGTCTTTGGTGCGCACGCTGCGCCGCGTCTGCGGGTGCTACGACATCATCCACGTGCACCACCCGGACCCGATGGCCTGCCTGGCGCTGTGGCTGTCCGGCTACGGCGGTCGCGTGGTGCTCCACTGGCATTCCGACATCCTGAAGCAGCGCGTGCTGCTCCACTTCTACCGGCCTTTGCAGCGCTGGCTGGTCCGCCGTGCGGACCTCATCGTGGGTACGACCCCGGTCTACCTGTCAGCTTCCCCGTTCCTCCGCGGTTTCGAGAGGAAGTGCCGTTGCCTGCCGATCGGTGTGGAGCCGATGCGCCCCGAGGCGCGCGGCGTCTCCGAGGTCCGTGCCCGCTACGGCGGCCGTAAGATCGTGTTCTCGCTGGGCCGCCTGGTCCCCTACAAGGGCTACCGTTACCTGGTCGAGGCCGCCCGCCACCTTGGCGACGACTACGTGGTCCTGATCGGCGGCACGGGCCCCTTGTGCAGTTCGCTCCTGGACCAGATCACGTCGCTCGGTCTCCACGGGAAGGTCCAGCTGCTAGGCCGCGTGAGCGAAGAGGACCTGCCGTCGTATTACGGCGCTTGCAGTGTGTTCTGCCTGAGCTCGGTCCAGAAGACGGAGGCATTCGGCATCGTCCAGGTCGAGGCGATGTCCTGCGGCAAGCCTGTGGTTGCCACGCGTATCCCCGGCTCAGGTGTTTCTTGGGTGAACGCCGACGGCGAGTCGGGGGTGAACGTCCCACCTCGTGACCCCGCGGCCTTGGCTCGGGCGATCGAGCACGTTTGCGGCGACGATGTCGTCTATGGGCGTTACTGCCTCGGCGCCCTCCGGCGCTACCGCTCTCTGTTCACACGTGAGCATATGATCGACAACTGTTTGAAACTATACTTAGACTGCTATGGACAACGAAAGACAAATTGACCTGGCCTGCGGTGGCAGCTGCCGCCGCGAGGCCGTGTACGGGCAGGACGGGATGGGCCCGTTCTCCCGTGCGTTGAAGCGCGCCCTGGACGTGTTCCTGGGCTCGGCCGGCCTTGTGCTGGCCTCCCCCGCGTTCCTCGCGGCGTGGCTTGCAGTCCGCCTTGAGGACGGCGGCCCCGCGATCTACCGCCAGGAGCGTGTGGGTTACCACGGCAAGCCCTTCACGCTCTACAAGTTCCGCTCGATGCGTGTCTCCTCCGAGCCGGGCGGGCGGCCGTGCCTGTGCCGCAAGGACGACTCCCGCCTGACGCGGGTGGGCCGTTTCCTGCGCGAGCACCACCTCGACGAGCTTCCGCAGCTGTGGAACGTGGTGCGCGGCGAGATGAGCTTCGTGGGCCCCCGCCCCGAGCGGCGTTACTTCGTGGACAAGATCAGCGCGCTGAACCCGGACTACCGCCTCCTCTACCAGCTCCGCCCCGGCCTGTTCTCCCTGGCGACGCTTTACAACGGCTACACGGACACGATGGAGAAGATGCTCGAGCGCCTGCGCATGGACCTGGACTACCTGTCCCGGCGCAGCCTCTGGCTCGACGCCCGCATCATCTGGCTGACGGCCTCCTCCATCCTCTCCGGCAAGAAATTCTGACGCCCCGCCCGGCGTCCCCACCTCCAACCCCCGACCCCCGACCCTATGGACGACAACAACACATCCAATCCCCGCAGTTACAAGCCGAAACCCGGCCTCCGCCTGCGCCGCATCGGCGCTCAGTACATGATCGTCGACCCCGTCACGGGCCGCGCCGACCTGAGCCGCGTCTACACGCTGAACGCGAGCGCCGCGTTCATGTGGGAGCTCCTCTGCTCCGGCGTGTGCACGGCACCCGCGCTTTGCTCCCGTCTGTCCCGCGAGTACGGCGCGTCCCCGTCCGTCGTGCTGCGCGACGTGGAGCGGCAGCTCCTCGAATGGCTCTCCTGCGGCCTTGTCGAATGACCCCCTTTTCCTCCGCCCCCATGCCCGTGCCCGTCCCGTCCCCGGTCCCCGTCCTGCTGTCGCTCCTGCGCGCCGGCCTGTGGGGCGCGTCCTCCCCTTTCCCGGAAGGCCTGTTCCCCTGCCCCGCGCCGGTGTGGGAGTCCGTCTACCTGCTTTCCTGCCGCCAGGGGGTGTGCGGTCTGGCCTACGGGGGCCTGCTGCTGCTCCCCCCGGCGCTGCTTCCCCCGGCGCCGCTCCTCGCGCGTTGGGTGGCCGCGGTGGACGCCATCGAGCGCAAGAACCGTCTGTCCGCCTCCGTGCTCTCGGAGCTCTACCCGAAGTTCCCCGTGGCCCCGGTCCTGCTGAAAGGCCAGGGCGTGGGCCGCCACTACGGCGCCCCCCATTGGCGCGAGTGCGGCGACATCGACCTTTACGTGCCGTGCGGCCCGTCGTTCACCGCGTCGTGCTCCGTGCTCGAGGGCCTCGGCGCGTGCCCTTCGTTGCGTGCCGACGGCAGCGTGTCGTGCCTGTGGCGTGGCATCGAGCTTGAACTCCACCCGTTCCCGACGGGGCTCCGCAGCCCCCGTTCGCGCCGCGTGCTCTCGGGCCTCTGCGGCCTTGCGGGCAGCTTTTCCCGCACGCCGCTCCCGGGCGTGCCTTCCGGCCCCGTGCTTGTCCCCAGCGGCGAGCTTGAACTGCTTCTTCTGAGCGCTCACATCCTGAAGCACGCGGTGGGCTGGGGCGTGGGCCTGCGCCAGCTGTGCGACATGGCGCGCGCCTGCCACCGGCTGTGTGGCCGCTACGACCGTGCTTCCTACCGCTGCGCCTGCCGCCGTGCGGGCCTCGGCCGCTGGTCGCGTCTGCTCGACTCGTTCCTGTCGTCCCACCTCGGGCTCCCGCCGGGCGAGCTCCCCTACGGCGGCCGCCCCTGCCCCCCCGACGCGCTGCTCGGCGTGGTGCTTCGCGGGGGCAACTTCGGCCTCTACGCGCCCGGCCGGCGGCATCCGTCCAGCCCGGCCTGGCGCCGCAAGCTTCTGACGTCGTCCTCGTTCCTCCGCAACGCCGGCTTCTCGCTGCGCTACGCGCCCGGCGAGGCCTTCTGGATCTTCACGGGCCTGCTGAAAGGCCAGTTCAACTGATGTCCCCCATTACCGAAACATATTACGAGGTGGGCGGCCTCGCGTTCACGGTGTCGCTCCCGGCGCCGCTGCGCGCGTCGTCGCTTCTCCCGTCGTTCTCCCCGTTCCAGTGCCCGCCGGCGTGCGCTCCGCTGTTCGTCCTGTCCTGCCCGGCCACCCCCGCCCCGGCGGTGCCGCCCGGCAGCGTGGCGCTTGAGGAGCAGCGCAACGACCTTGGGCGCACGCTCCTGCTCTCCCTCCCGGGCGGTGGCTACCGGGTGGAGCTTTCGGCTCCCGGCGGCAGCCGGATCCACGTGCTCCACGCCGACGGCGTTTTCCGCCGTTGCCTTGCCTGGCTCGACCCGTCCGACTCGCAGTGCGGGGCCGCGCTCAGTTCGTTGCTCCGCGTGTGCTACTCGCAGTCGGTCCTGCTCTCCGGCGGGGTGTCGGTGCATGCCTCCTGCGTGGTGCGCGGCGGCCTTGCCTACCTGTTCATGGGCCCGAGCGGCACGGGCAAGAGCACGCACTCGCGCCAGTGGCTCCGCGCCTTCCCGGGCACGTGGCTGCTGAACGACGACAACCCGGTGTTGCGCGTGGAGGGCGGGCATGCCTTGGCCTACGGCAGCCCTTGGAGCGGCAAGACGGCGTGCTACCGCGCCAGCCGGGTTCCTGTGGGCGGCCTGGTGCGCCTGCGCCAGGGTGCTTCCAACACGTTCCGCCCCTGCCGCGGTGTCGACGCGTTCTCGGCGGTCCTCCCCGGGTGCTCGTTCATCCGCCAGGACGCCCTCCTGCGCGAGGGGCTCTACGACACGCTCTCCCGTCTGTCTTCGCTGGTGCCCGTGGGGCGCCTGTCGTGCCTCCCGGACGAGGCTTCGGCGCGGGTGTGCCTGTCGGGGCTTGAAGAAGAAAAGAACAACCAAAAAGAAATAAACCAATGAAAAGAAAGAAACTGACGGGCTTGGCGTGCGTGTTGCTGGCGCTGGCCCTGTCGTCGTGCTCCTCGCGCGAGAAGATCGTCTACGTGAACGACATGGTTCCCGGCATGGGCTACGCCTTCGACGTCCACCACGAGGCAGTGGTGCACGCCGACGACCGGCTCGGCATCACGGTGGCTTGCAAGAACCCCGAACTCGCCCTTCCCTTCAACATCCACAGCGGCAGTTTCCGCGTGGGGGCCGACGGCGAGGTGTCCGCGCCGTCCGGATCCCAGCCCTCGGACCAGGGCTACCGTGTGGATGCCGACGGCTACATAGACTTCCCCATCCTGGGCAAGCTCCATGTCGAGGGGCTTCGGGTGAGCGAGGTGACCGACCTCATCCGCCAGAAGATCATCGCGGGCAACTACATCAAGGACCCCCTCGTGTCGCTTGAATTCCTGAACTTCCGCTACACCGTGCTCGGGGCGGTGTCGCGCAACGGTACGTTCACGGTGGAAGGCGACCGCGTGACGCTTCTTGAAGCGATCGCCAACGCGGGCAACCTCTCGGCCAGCGCCGACATGGGGCGCGTGACGGTGATCCGCGAGGAGGGCGGCGCGCGCAAGCAGTACGTGCACGACCTGCGTTCGACCGACATCTTCAAGTCGCCCTGCTACTACCTGCAACAGAACGACATCGTCTACGTCGAGCCCAAATACCGCCGCAAGTCGGCCGAGGATCGCGGCTGGCAGATCAGCGCGACGCTCATCTCGCTGGCCTCGCTGGGCGTGTCGCTGATCTGGGCGTTGAAGTAACCCGCGCGCACATATATAAATACCCGGCAAGGGGTGCCCCGCGCGTGCGTGGGGACATGCCGGGAGCAATCAAAACAGAGAAGAACGAACGAAACGAAAGACACATGCAAACGAACGAGACAACGCCCATGAAGGGCGAGCAGGGCGTGAACCTTGCCGACGTGTTCCTCTACCTGGCCTCGAAGTGGAAGTGGTTCCTCTTGTCGGTGGCCGTTCTCGGCGGGCTGTCGTGGTACCATTGGGCGAAGTCGCCCCTTGTCTACTACCGGTCAGCGACGGTGATCATCAAGGATCCCTCGAGCAAGACGTCGACGGCCGGGCTTGACCGCTTTGACAACTTCATCAACAAGGTGAACGTGGCCAACGAGATATTGCAGTTCCGCTCGAAGCGGTTGATGCGCGAGGTGGTCACGCGTCTCCATGCCGACGTGAGCTACACGGTCCAGGACGGGCTGCGCCGCACGGAGCTCTACACCTCGTCGCCCGTGGCCGTGCGCTTCCCCGACGCAAGCCCGGAGCAACCCCTCGGGCTGACGGTGACGGCGAAGGACAAGGGGCACGTCCAACTGAACGGTTTCCAAGGCTTCGGCCCGTCTGCCGAAGGCCGCAGCCTGACGGTGCGTCTGGGCGACACGGTGAGTGTGTCGCCGGGCCTGCGCGTGGTGGTGACGGCGACGAACGACTATGGCACGGGGTGGCAGGGCCGCCCCGTCGAGGTGCGCAAGTCCCCGCTCGACGCGGTGGCCGACCGCTACCGCAACTCCATCGGGATCCAGCAGGAAGAGGAGGAGTCCTCGATCCTGACGCTCTCGGTGAAGGACAATTCGGCCGCGCGCGCCGAGGACGTGCTGAACATGCTCATCACGGTCTACAACGAAGAAGCCATTAAGGACAAGAACCAGGTGGCCGTCAACACGGCCGACTTCATCAACGAGCGCCTGATCATCATCTCGCGTGAGCTCGGCGGCGTCGAGACGGAGCTTGAAGACTTCAAGCGCACGAACCTCGTGGTCGACCTCGGCGCGACGACGGGCTACACCATGGGCGACGCCCAGAAATACGGCACCGAGGCGCTCGAGCTGGAAACCCAGCTCCGCCTGGCGGGCTACATCAAGGAATACCTGACGGACCCCTCCAAGGAGACGGGCCTGATCCCGTCCAACACGGGCATCAGCGACATGAACATCGAGAACCAGATCAGCCTCTACAACGCAGCCAAGCTCAAACGCGACCGCCTTCTTGGCGAGAGCAGCGAGAACAATCCGGTCGTGCTGGAACTGAACAACTCGCTCCGTTCAATGAAGCAGAGCATCATCCGCGCGGTCGACAACCTGATTGTGAGTCTTGACGTGAAGCGCCAGGACGCCTCGGCCCGCGAGCGCCGCGCCCAGGGTCGCGTGCTGTCGATCCCCCGCAAGGAGCGCGAGATGCTCTCCATCGAGCGTCAGCAGAAGATCAAGGAGAGCCTCTACCTCTACCTGCTGAACAAGCGTGAGGAGAACGCGCTGTCGCAGGCGATGGCGGACAACAACGCGCGCGTGATCGACAGCGCGGACGGCCCTTCGGGCCCGGTTGCCCCGAACCGCAACCGCACGCTGGCGCTTGGCGTGCTCTCTGGCCTGGCCCTTCCGGGCGTGGTTTTCCTGTGCATCCTGTTCATGGACACGCGCGTGCGCAGCCGCAAGGAGATCGAGGGCGCTCTGACGGTGCCCTTCCTGGGCACGATCCCCTACGACCGCAAGCGCAAGGGCGCCGACCTGACCGAGGGCGAGGCCGACGGCGGCAGCGCGGTGTCGGAGGCCTTCCGCGTGCTTCGGACGAACATGTCCTTCATGTCCCGCAAGGGCTCGTCGCAGCAGGTGGTGACCTTCACCTCGTTCAACGAGGGCGCGGGCAAGACGTTCGTGGCGCGCAACCTTGCGCTGAGCCTGACCTACGCGAAGAAGCGTGTGGTGCTTCTCGACCTCGACATCCGCAAGGGGACGCTGTCGCGCCACTTCGGAGCCGGGCACGTCGGCGTGACGAACTATCTGGCAGACCCCTCCCTGACGGTGGACGACGTGATCCAGCACCTCGAAGCCTTCGACATCGTACCGGCAGGCGCCGTGGCCCCGAACCCCGCCGAGCTTCTGATGGACGACCGCCTTGACGGACTGGTGAGCGTGCTCCGCGAACGCTACGACTACGTGATCGCCGACAACGTCCCCGTGGGCCTGATTGCAGACGCGAGCATCGCCAACCGCATCGCGGACCTGACGCTGTTCGTAGTCCGCGCCGGCCGCCTTGACCGCCGTCAGCTCCCCGACATCGAACGCCTGTACACGGAGCACAAGCTCCGCAACATGGCCGTGGTGCTGAACGGTGTCGACCACCACGGCAACGGCTACGGTTACGGCTACGGCCGCTACGGCTATGGCTACGGTTACGGCTATGGCAAGAAGCACAAGCACAGCCGCCGGAAATGACCCGAGGCGGTGCCCGCCGGGGCACAACACGGCGGGGAAATTGCGACAATGAAACCGCGGCTGTGAAACGTAGGGGCGCCACTTGTGACGCCCGGTGCCGGCGGGGCACAACGCAACGGCCGCAACGGTAACGCACTCCGCCGCAATCACTGATAAAACAAACTGAACCAAACATAATCACTCACCAATCAATTACGCAAACACAGAAAAGAAACAGAAAAGACAGACTACCGCGGAGACCGGCACCCATGAGGAGCCGCCCGCACCAACCGGAAAGAAAACGAAAACAGTTAACTTCTTAATCAAACAAACAAAACGTATGGCGAAAAAAGAAACGTACGAAGCTCCACAGACCCAGATGTCGGAGGTGGAGCTTGAACAAGGCTTCATGAACGCCTCCGTCTTCGACCACGAGGACGGGCATGACGATGGTGTCAGCATCGAAGGGCACGGCTTCGGAAGCTCTGTGGATTACTTTGAAGGCGAGAATGCCAATCAATGGGACAATACGACAACAAACTAACAGAATGACTATGAAGAAAACAACCATTTATGCTTTGACGGCAGCCGCTTTGCTCTCGCTGGCCGGCTGTCAGGACGAGGCTTTTGTCGAACAACCCGGCACACCCGTCCAAGAGGGCGAGGAGATCGTCTTCGGCTCAGCCCTGCCCGATGTCGCCACACATCGCACCGTCTACGGCACACCCGACGTGGAGAAACAAGTCTATCCCGTCTATTGGGAATTTGATGCCAACGATGCCGACGTGCGCGACCATGTGAAGATCTACTGTCTCCAAGCCGCCCAGGAGAAGCTCGTAGAATACATCGTGCAGCCCGGCAAGGCAAATTCGTCCACCTCGCAGCAGCTTGAACGCGTGGGCGACTGCGGCCTCCAATGGAGCGATGCACCGACGCATAATTTCTACGGCTTCTATCCGGCCGCGTCTGTGAAGGGCACGGAGACCGACGGCCGCATCCTGTCCGACATTCCGGCTACGCAGTATGCCCTGGATTGGGAAGCCACGCCGGAGAGTGACGGAAGCACGACTTGGCGCGCAGCGACCAACACCGACTACGCCGCCATGGTGGCCTACACGTCGGTCCAGACCGAAGAGATGACGCAAGGCGCCCCCATCCCCTTGTCGTTCAAGCCCCTGACCACGATTCTCGAAATCGTCGTCAACGGCCCGCTCAACACTACGGAGAGCGTCACCGTGACCAACATCAACGTCCGTGCCGCGCAGGGTTCGGCCATCTGCGGCCCGTACTATTGCAACATCTTGGCCAAAGATCAAACGGGCGAGCTCGACCTCGACTGTGAGCCTGCTAAAAATCCCGAGGGCGAGTCGCGCAACAACATCTCCATCCCGACCTACAACCGTGAAACCGGGTTCGGCAACATCAAGTTGAAGCGTGGCGACAAGATGGTGGTTCACGCATTCCTCGTCCCCACGACGGGCGAACCCATCGACGGCAGCCAGGTGACCATCAGCGTGGCGAGCAGTGCGGGCGTCAACCGCAAGACACTCACCGGCTTCACCATCCAGCCGCACAAGGTGAACCGCATTGTCCTCCCCGCCGTGCAGCCCGCTGCGGCGAACAACTGGCTCACCTCGCTCGACCCGAACACCTACCTGACCGAGCTTTCCATCCCCGGCAGCGTACACTCGGCTTTGACCCCTTCGAGTGGTGGAGAAGTGACATGGCATGACGCCAATATCGAACAGCAGTTCAACGACGGCATCCGTGCGTTCTATTTCCAGACAGGAGCAGTACATGAAAATAGTTCTTGGGGAGATTATGGAGGCTGGGATAATCCGGAAATGCGTTTGGCTGTTGCGGTACCTCATCAGAGAACTTTTGGACGTACAGAGTTACAGCAAGGAACGGGCGACCTCGCTGATTTGAAAACCAGTTTGAAACAGATCGCCAACAAACTGGCGGAAGCAAAATCAGCCGGCGGCTCGCAGGAATTTGCTGTCGTGCAGGTGACATTTGCTTCTAATGCGACGGATTACGATCCGAACTTAATAGGAGCCAATGACAAATACAATACGGCAGAGAAAAGCTGGATGGCTACCGTGGAAACCTGCTTCAAAGAGTATGCCAAAGATCCGGATTTGAAGGACTACATCTATACGGGTGGAATTACTGAGAATACCACGATTGCCGATGTGGCCGGAAAGATTATCCTGAAAGCCAACGTCAACGCTACGGTTGAAAAGGACGGCACGAATGATCATCACATGAGCAATTATATGGATGTGAGTGCCGGAACGCCGAGCCTCTTCTCAGAATGGCTCTCTCGCGAGGATGTAGACGACAATACTTGGGTAAGCAGTCAGCCCCGTACGGGTTATGAGCCGGACGGCGTGCCTTTGACGTGGGGAACGTCACACTCGAACGTGCAGGCCACCACAGGCTTGAAGTGGATTTACCAGGAGTTGACCACCATTGGAAAAGACGAGGGACAGATCCCGACCATCGAGATGAAGCAGAGCATCATTGGCGGGCTTTTCGACAAGAGCGCACAGATCTACCAGGAAAATCAATCGGGTGAAGCATCGCCGTATTGGTTCATGAACGATGTCAGCGGATGCATCCTCGAAGGTAATGCAACAGACGCGACGACGAACGGCATTTTGTCCGGCATCGAAAGCATGAACAATTATGTGATCGACAAGATGGGCCAGCGCATCGAGAAGAACGCCCCGCTCGGTTTGGTCTACATGTCGTATGCCAACCGCAATACGCCGAATAGTCTCAAATATAACTGCGGTGAGCTGATCCAGACCATTATCGACAACAACTTCCGCTTCAACCTGCGCCGTAAGCCCACCGGCACACCGGCGCAGCAGTACAACGCCACGTACCAGAACGGCGGCGACGCCATCAGCCATTGATGCCGCGCCGTAGTTGACCCTTGGGATTTTCCCGTCCGCCCCGCCTGTTCCTGCGGGGCGGATGCGGCGGCGTTAGCCCGTAGGGGCGCCATTCATGACGCCCGGTGCCCCGCCGGGGCACAAGGCAACTGCCGCCCCGCCTGTTTCCGCGTGAATGCGCCCGTCGTCCGGGCGTCACAAGTGGCGCCCCTACGTTTGGCGGCGAAAGCGGCGGGTTACGGGGCGTCCGTCGCGGCATGGCGACCGGCCCCGTCGCTGCGACAGACGAAACGGGAACGGCTCCCGCCACGGACGGGACGGATGGGAAAATCCTGTGTGTAAACAGAAACGAAAAGGAATAAACCGATAACTATGAACCGATACACGAACAAGAGTTTGCTCCTCGTGATGGCTGCGGCCGGACTGGCCGGTTGTGCCGACGAGGACTTGGTGAACGGTCCCGGTCGCGACACGGTGAAAATCGTGGCGCGCATGGCTCCGGCGGTGCAGACCCGCACCTGCGTGGGCGGCCCGGGCATCGACGGCACGTCGACGGGCGTCCTCTGGTCGCCGGGCGACACCATCGGCGTCTTCGGCGACAGCGGCACGCGCAATGCCGGCTTTGTGAACCAGAGCACGGCGAACGTGGCCGAGGCTACCTTTGCGGGCCAGCTCGGCGCCGACGAACGGCCGCAGTATGCCTACTATCCGTACAGCCCCGAGAACGCTTCGGCCAGCGCCACCGCCATTGCGGGCACGCTGCCGATGACGCAGCGGTTCGACATGACGTCGGGCCGCCTCGAAGGCGACTACAAGGTGGGCACCCCGACACGCTGGGACGAGGACGGCAGTGAATTCACCTTCACCCACCTGTTCTCGCTGCTGCGCTTCACCATCGACGCCACCGGCACGCCCCTCGAGGGCGAACGCTTGGAGAGCATCACCCTGACCCTTCCCGACGGGCGCCAGCTCGGCGGCTCGTTCACCGTGGACGCCACGGCGGGCGGCGCCGTCGACTGGACCTCGCGTCCGGAGGCGGCCAACGTGCTGACCATGGACTGGACCGACCGCCCCGTGCTCGAAAGCGGCGCGAACTACACGGGCTACATCACCTGTGCGCCCGACGTGCACGAGGGCGACGAAATCCAGATCACTGTGCGCACCACGCAGTTCGAGGCCACCTTTACGCGCGAGGCGCTCATGGACTTCAAGGCAAACAGCGTCTACACCTTCCCCCTCACGTTGTCGCTCTTCAACGACATGGAGGTCAAGGCACGCCCTGTGTTCACGTCGTTCGTCTTCGCGGCGGCGGCCAATGAGGGCAAGATCCTCGGCAAACGCCTGGTGAACGACGGACTGCTGACGAAGGTCATCGACGTGGCCGGCGACACGCTCGCCATCGACGGGACGACGGTCTCGGGGTGCATCCCCTACCTCTACCGGTTCGACCTGGCGCCGACGTTCGCCACGCCCGAGGGCGTGACGGTCACGGTCGACGGCAAGGAACAGGTGAGCGGCACGACGGTGCAGAATTTCAGCCAGCCCGTCACCTACACCCTGAGCAACGGGGAGCAGGAAGCGCAGTTCACCGTCGAGGTGAAGAACACGGGCTTGCCCGTGGTGGTGCTCGAGCAGGAAGGCGAGGGCGACACGCGTTGGGACGCGGCCGACCTGATGGTCTACGGCAAGGAGGCCGAATGGGCGAAGACGGACAAGGTCTCCGTCTATGAAGCCGACGGCACGGTCGACGTGGACCGCGTGGACGCCGGTTTCCGCCTGCGCGGCAACTCGACGCAAGAGTATCCCAAGCTGCCTTTCGCCATCAAGTTCGACAAGAAACAGTCGGTGCTCGGCATGCCTAAACACAAGCGCTGGGTGCTGCTGGCCAACTGGATGGACCGCACGATGCTGCGCAACGCCGTGGCGTTCGAGATAGCCCACCGGACGGCCGACGCCTTCGGCGACGGCTTGGGTTGGAACCCGAGGGGCACGAACGTGGAGGTGGTCTACAACGGCCGCCACGTGGGCAACTACTACCTCTGTGAGCAGATCAAGATCGACGGCGACCGCCTCGACATCAAGGACTGCTATGAGGATGTGGTTGAAGACAAGGGCGAGGGCAACGTGACGCCCGCCGACTGCGGCTACCTGCTGGAGTTTGACGACGGCTACGACGAGAACTGCAAGTTCATCACCAACCGCCGCTACCTGCCCTGCCAGCTGAAGGACGATGTGCCTTGGGAGAGCAGTTCCGCGTTCCGCACGTTTGTGGAAGACAAGGTGAACGGTGTCGAGGACGCCCTTGCGGACGGGGATTATGCCCGCGTCTATGAGCTGCTCGACATGAACTCGGTCATCGACCAGTTCTTTGTGTGGGAGCTGACGATGAACAACGAGTATCGTCACCCGAAGAGCCTCTACATGTACATCGACGGCGACAGCAAGCTCTTTGCCGGTCCGGTCTGGGACTTCGACTTCCAGACCTTCCCGAACGAGGAAAACATCGTCAAGCTGCGGCCTGAGTACGGCATCACGACGGGCGGGGAAAGCGGCCTCATCACCGACCTGCCCGACTTCGGCGAGTGGATGTATGCCAACTCGGCACCCGACGCGTGGGAGTGGGGAGATTTGTGGGTTGGGAAACCCTCGTCGCCCGACAAGTTCGACGCGCCCTACATGTGGTATCCGCTCCTGTTCAAGGATGAGTCGTTCCGCCAGCGTGTGAAGGAACGTTGGGCCAAGATCTATCCTGCCCTGCTCAGCGTGGCGGAAGAGATCCGGCAGTTGGGCGAGGCAAACCGCCTGTCCGACCGGTTCAACGAGGCCATATGGCCGCTTGACGGCGCAAGCCGCAAGGGTGGCAACCCGCAGCTGGGCTACTTGCCCGACGTCAACGGCGACGAGCGCATGACCTATGACGAGGCCATCCGGAACTTGGAGGCTGTATTCTCGGCCCGCTTGGCCGGCTTGAACAGCCTGATCACCTCCGGCTCGTTCGTGACGGACGCCAAGTGAGTGTATCGGTAAAAAGCAAATAACTAACCAACGAATGATATGATAAAGAAAACAATGCTGGCCGCCCTGGCTTTGGCGGCCTCAGGCACGGCGATGGCGCAAGAGGCGCAGACCGTGCAGAACGGCGATTTCACCGAAACGGTGGAATACAGCACGGACAAGTTCAAGGTCGAGACGAACCGCTTCTGGAGCAACTGGTTCGTGAGCGCCGGCGGAGGTGTGAACCTCTACTTCGGCGACCACGACAAGCAGGTGAAGTTCGGCAAGCGTCTGGCTCCCGCCGTTGACGTGGCCATCGGCAAATGGTTCACACCGGGCATCGGAGTCCGCTTTGCTTACAGCGGCCTTTCGGTCAAGGGCGCCACTCAGACAGGCATCCACTCCACCGGTGAGGAGGTGCCAGGAAAGGGCGGCTACGGCTATTGGCTGACGAAGCAGAAGTTCAACTACTTCAACTTCCACCTGGACGCGATGTTCAACGTCTCGAACCTGCTGTTCGGCTACAACCCGAACCGCGTCTACTCGCTGAGCCCCTATGTGGGCCTCGGCGTGATGAAGACGAACGACACGCCGAAGGCCACGGAGATCGCCGGCCACTTCGGCCTTCTGAACTCGTTCCGCCTCTGCGACGCCTTGGACCTGAACCTCGACATCCGCGGCACGCTCGTGAGCGACGCCTTCGACGGCGAGAACTCCGGCCGTGGCGGCGAGGGTATGCTCACGGCCACGGTGGGCCTGACGTACAAGTTCAAGAAACGCGGCTGGGACAAGGCCAAGACGGTGGTGCGCATCGACAACCGTGCCATCAACGCGCTGCGCCAGCAGCTGGCTGATGCCGAGGCCGAGAACGACCGCCTGAAACGCGCGCTGGCCGAAGGCAACCGCCAGAAGGCGAAGGAAATCGTGACGAAGGCATCGGCCAACCTCGTGACGTTCCAGATCGGCAAGGCGACGCTCTCGAACGAGGCCCGCGCCAACCTGGGCATGATGGCCGAAGCCATCAAGTCGGGCGACAAGAGCGTGGTCTACACCATCACGGGCTACGCCGACGCCGGCACGGGCAGCAAGCGCATCAACGAACGCCTGAGCAAGCGCCGCGCCGAAGCCGTGCGCGACTGCCTCGTCAAGGAGTTCGGCGTGAGCGAAAGCCAGCTGCGCGTGGACCACAAGGGCGGCGTGGACAACATGTTCTACGACGACCCGCGCCTGAGCCGCGCCGTCATCACGAAGGCCAACTGATCACCGCATGCCGGCGGCCCGCCCCGCCGGCATGACCTCAGCGAGCGCACCGCGCTTTGACCCAAAAGGCCTCCGGAAGCGAGGGAACGGAAGTTCCCCGCCTCCGGAGGCCTTTTTTCGTATGCGGGGGAAGCGTGGGGGGAGGATATCTTGCAGGTGAAGTATCTTTCTCTTCTAAGAGTTTGCTTATGTGGAAACTGTTCGGTATCTTTGCTGCGTTATCATATATTTTCAATGGGTGGACGCAAGATTAGAATAGCATTAATGGACGCAGCGAGGGAGTTTGTGTTCTCCTTACCGGAAAAGGCTCAAAAGAAAATAACCTACAACCTCCTTAAAGTGGAGGGTGGTGAAATGGATAAAGAGCTTTTCAAGAAATAGTTATGGCAAAGATGGACTTGACCCCGCTGAGTGTGGTGGTAGATGAAGTATGGGGAGAAAAAGGCACTCCCGAAAGGGATGCTATGGAAGCCCGGCTCAAAGAGGATTTGCAGGCTTACTATATCGGGGAGGCTATCAAGGCAGAACGGCTCAAACAGCACCTTACGCAGGAAGAGTTGGGCGCAAAAATTGGTGTTAAGAAGTCGCAAATATCCAAACTTGAAAGCGGTAAATGTATAATCACGCTCCCTACTATGAGTAAAGTTTTTAAGGCGTTGGGGTTCGGATCTGCTTCCCTTGATCTGGGGATAGGCGGAAAAGTTACGTTATGGTAGGACTGCGGGATGATCACGGCAAGAGGCGGGAGGATGTTGTTTGACATCCTCCTTTTTTGTCGTGCCATGCTTGTGCAGGCGGGAGGATGTGTCAGGTGTGGTTAACGCGGTGTTCAGGGATTGTGTTTGTTTTGGGCGCTGGCTATCCGGGCGTCAAGAACGGCGCCCCAGCGTCTGCGGGTGGGGCAGAACGTTGGGGCGCCGTTTTGTGTGTCCGGCGAAATCGCGGGTGGGTTTTATTTCGTCACGAGTTCGAGGGTGTCGGTGGCGATGAGCAGTTCCTCGTCGGTCGGGATGACGGCGACGGTCACGGGGCTGTCGAAAGCCGAGATGACGGCTTCGGTGCCGTTGACGCTGCGGTTTTTCTCTTCGTCGAGTTTGACGCCGAGGAATTCGAGGCCGGTGAGGGCGCCTTCGCGCACGTCCCATTGGTGTTCGCCGACGCCGGCGGTGAAGACGATGATGTCGACGCCTCCCATCGCGGCGGCGTAGGCGCCGATGTATTTCTTGATGCGGTATTCGTACATTTCCAGTCCGAGGCGGGCGCGGTCGTTGCCCTCGCGGGCGGCTTGCTCCACTTCACGCAGGTCGCTCGACACGCCGGTGAAGCCCTTCATGCCGCTCTCTTTGTTGAGCAGGTCGCTGGCTTCGTCGGGGGTCTGGCCTTCTTTCTTCATGATGTAGAGGATGGCCGAGGAGTCGATGTCGCCCGTGCGGGTGCCCATCATGAGGCCTTCGAGGGGAGTGAGGCCCATGGAGGTGTCGACGCACTTGCCGTGGTCGACGGCGCTGATCGAGGCGCCGTTGCCGATGTGGCAGGTGATGATGCGCTTTTCGTTGACGTCGACGCCGAGGAATTCGCCGGCGCGCTGGGTGACGAAGCGGTGGCTCGTGCCGTGGGCGCCGTAACGGCGGATGTGGTACTGCTCGTAATACTTGTAGGGCAGGGCATACATGTAGGCCTTGGGCGGCATGGTCTGGTGGAAAGCGGTGTCAAAGACGAAGACCTGGGGCAGTTCGGGCAGGAGCTTGCGCACGGCTTCGTAGCCTTTCAGGTGGGCGGGGCTGTGCAGGGGCGCCAGGTCCATGTACTGCTCCCATTCCTTGATGATTTCGGGGGTGACGACGAGGCTCTTGGTGAATACGCCGCCGTGCACGATGCGGTGGCCGGCGGCTCCGATCTCGTCGAGCGACTTGATGGCGCCGTATTCGGGGTGGAGCAGGGTGTCGAACATCAGTTTGATGCCCACAGTGTGGTCAGGGACGTCGGCTTCGATGACTTTTGAGCTGCCGTCGGGCATTTTGGCTTTGAGGAAGGCGCCTTCCAAGCCGATTTTCTCGATTCCGCCGGAGGCCAGGACTTTCTTGCCGTCCATTTCGTAGAGCTTGTACTTGATAGACGAACTTCCGCAGTTGATTACTAATATCTTCATGGGTATAGGAATGAATTTTGTGATTGTCGAGGATGGACGCGGGCCGGTGTCCGCGTGCGTGCTTTCGGCTTTGCAAAATTACAGCTATTTTCGCATACGGCGAAATGCTGGCGCGGCTTTATTGCGGCGGGGATGTGCCCGCCCGTCCGGCCACCACGGGCAAGGCCCGCCGTCCCTCTCCCTTGCGGGCGGTGGCGGCGGGCCTGTGCCTTGTGCGGGGGCTCAAGGCCGATGCCTGATTGCGGGCGGCCTTGCGTGTGCTTATTTTTCCTGTGCCTTGGCGGCGATGGCCTGGTTGGCCGTGACGGCGATCATCTTGTAGACGTCGTCGGTGCTGCATCCGCGGCTGAGGTCGTTCACGGGGCGGGCGATGCCTTGGAGGATGGGGCCGATGGCTTCGGCGCGGCCCAGGCGCTGCACGAGCTTGTAGCTGATGTTGCCTACTTCGAGACTCGGCACGACGAGCACGTTGGCGTTTCCGGCAATGGGCGATCCGGGCGCTTTGCTGGCGCCTACGGCGGGCACGAGTGCGGCGTCGGCTTGGAGGTCGCCGTCGATTTTCAGGTCGGGGTCCATTTCCTTGGCCCGGGCCACGGCGGCCACTACCTTGTCCACGACTTCATGTTTGGCCGAGCCTTTCGTCGAGAAGCTCAGCATGGCCACGCGGGGGTCGGTGAAGCCGGCCACGGCTTTGGCCGTGCGGGCGGTGCAGACGGCAATCTGGGCGAGCTGGTCGACGTCGGGCACGGGCGTCACGGCAACGTCGCCCATGACGAGCACGCCGTCTTCGCCGTATTCCTGGGTCTGGGTGAGCAGCAGCATGGCGCCCGAAACGCATGTGATGCCCGGCGAGGTCTTGATGATTTGCAGGGCGGGGCGCAGGACGTTGCCCGTCGTGTTGCGGGCGCCGGCCACCTGGCCGTCGGCGTCGCCGTTCTTGATCATGAGGCAGCCCAGGTAGAGCGGGTTCTTGACGAGTTCGCGGGCCTCTTCGATGGTCATGCCCTTTTTCTTCCTCAGTTCGGCGAGCAGTTGGGCGTATTCCTCGGCTTTCGGGTTGTCGTTCGGGTCGATGATGGTGGCGCCGCCGATGTTCATCAGGTTCCAGTCGGCAGCCATGCTGCTGATTTCGCTCGGGTTGCCGATGAGGATGATGTCGGCGATGCCTTCGGCGATCGCCCGGTCGGCCGCGCGCAGGGTGCGGCCTTCCGTGCCCTCGGGCAGGACGATGCGCTGCTTCGAGCGGCGGGCACGGTTCAGGAGTTGACTGATTATATCCATTTTACAGGTGTTTTAGTAGCCCTGCAAAGGTAAGGCTTTTCCGTCAGAGGCGTAGCGGCCGGCGGGCTTTTTTCTATGCCGGCCTGGCAAATCGGCTGGGGGATGGGCCACGGGAGCATGGCCGGAAAGGGGTGGGAGGCTGTGTGTGGCATGCGCCATGGCGGCGGCCTGCCGGGTTATTTCTTGATTTCTTCGAAGTCGACGTACTCGCCCTCGTCCTTGCCGAAGATTTTGTTGGGGTCCTTTTTTGTGTGCTGCGTGTTCTTCTTTTCCTGTGAGGTGTGGCCGTGCCCGGTTGTTTGCCTCCGGTTTTGTGTGTGGGGCGGACGGCCGATGAGGGTGTAGACGATGTTGCGCACGGCCACGAACAGCCCAATGATCAGGACGAAGAGGAACAGGAAAAGGCAGCCGAGCGTTTTCATGCCTTGTCGGTTTTAGGATGGTTGCCCTGTGTGCGGCGGCCGGTGAGGATGGAGAGCACGACGTAGAGCACGATGACGGCGGAGAAGCCTGTCCAGCCCAGGATGACGAGCAGGACGATGCTGGCCAGGAGGAACGAGTAGCGGATGCGGTTGGCTGCCCAGCCGTAGGAGGTGAACTTCAAGGCGAACATGGGGATTTCGGCCACGAGCAGGTAGCACGAGAGGGCGGCGAGCACCATGATGACGTAGAACCCGTAGGGCGAGGCTGCCAGCGTGTCGCCGCAGCCCACGGCGAGGGCGCTCCAGAAGAGGGCATTGGCCGGGGTGGGGAGGCCGATGAAGGTGTGGGTCTGGCGCGTGTCGAGGTTGAACTTGGCCAGCCGCAGGGCCGAGAACGCGGCGATGAGGAAGGCCAGGTAGGGGACGACGAGGCGGGCGGTCGCGCCGGCGAAGGGCAGTTCCGTTTCGCTGAGGAGGGCAAAGGCCATTGCGGCGGGCGCCACGCCGAACGTGACGTCGTCGGCCAGCGAATCGAGCTCCTTGCCGATGGGCGAGGCCACGTGGAGCAGCCTTGCGGCAAAGCCGTCGAAGAAGTCGAACACCGCGCCCGTGACGACGGCGGCCATCGCGGCAGCAAAGCTGCCCTGCAAGGCGAAAACCGTGGCCACGCACCCGCTGAGCAGGTTGCAGCAGGTCAGCGCGTTGGGGATATGGCGTTTCAGGCTGGGCATGAGGGGTGGAGTTTGGCGATGACGGTCTGGTTGCCCGTCGTGGCCTGTCCGAGCTTCACTTTGACTTCGGCCGTGAGCGGCAGGAAGACGTCGACGCGCGAGCCGAACTTGATGAAGCCCAGGTGCTCGTCGATGTAGCATTCCTCGTCGGGGCGGGCATAGGTGACGATGCGGCGGGCGACGGCGCCGGCGATCTGGCGCACGAGCACCTCTTCGCCCGCGGGGGTCTCGATGACTACGGTGGTGCGCTCGTTTTCCATGCTGGCTTTCGGAAGCCAGGCCTTGTGGAAGTTGCCGTTCTGGTGCTCGACGAGCTTTACGAAGCCTTCGACAGGGAACCAGTTGGCGTGCACGTTGGTCAGCGACATGAAGATGGAGACCATGATGCGGCGGTCGTGGAAGTACTCGTTCTCTTCGACTTCCTCGACCACGACCACCTTGCCGTCGGCTCCGGCGACGACGGTGTTCTCGATGTCGCCGCCGAAGAGGCGTATCGGGCAGCGGAAGAAGTTGACTGCGATGCCGTAGGCCACCAGCGTCACGACGAGGACGAGGAACGACCAGAACGACAGTCCTGCCGCCCAGAACACCAAGGCATTGAGCGCTACGACAGCAAGGGCGCTCCATGTGAGCATGGGCGTCCCTTCACGGTGAAGGCGTATCTGTTTGAGTCGTTTTATTCTTCCCATAACGTGCAGCCCGGGCGGGCATGGCGTTTCCTGTTTGCGGGTCAGTAGGGGGAGACGGGAACCGTGCGTGGAGGGCGTGTCGCCTTCTGCGGGGATGTGCCGGGCCGTGTCCTTCCTTTTCCTTTGCGTGGCAAAGATACGGAATTATAATGAAAAACCGAACGGAAAGGGCTGAAATAGTACGTGCGCGCAACGGATGTGTCCGCCGTGCGCGCTGTTTGGCACATTCGGCCTTTCTCTGTGCGCCGGGCGGGGGCTACTTCCAGTTTTCGGTCAGCCGGTGTTCGAGCTCCTCGGCTGTGAGGCGCAGGTAGAACTGTCCGTTCTGGGCCATGGAGATGCCGCCTGTCTCTTCGGAGACGATGATGGCCATGCAGTCTGTTTTTTGCGAGATGCCGAGCGCGGCGCGGTGACGGAGGCCGAGGGCCTTGGGGATGTCCGAGTCGTGGGCCACGGGCAGGATGCAGCCGGCCGCTGTGATGCGCTTGTGGCTGATGATCATGGCGCCGTCGTGCAGGGGGCTGTTCTTGAAGAAGATGTTTTCGATGAGGCGTTGGGTGATGTTCGCGTTGATCATGTCGCCTGAGCGGATGTATTCGTTCAGGCCCACGTTCTGCTCGATGACGATGAGGGCGCCCACTTTCTGCTTCGACATGCTCATGCAGGCCATCACGATGGACATGATGTCCTCGCGGCTGACGTCGCTCTTCTTCACGCCGAGCAGGTGGAGCACCACGTGCGCCTTGTGGTGCGCCCCGATGGTCGAGAAGAACCGCCGTATCTCTTCTTGGAAAAGGATGATGAGCGCCAGTCCGCCCATGTTGATCAGCTTGTCGAAGATGGAGCCTAGAAGGCGCATCTCGAACACTTGGGTCACCAGTATCCATGCGATGACGAACATGATGATGCCCGAGAAGATGTTGGCGGCGCTCGATTCTTTCATCAAGCGGTAAATGTAGTAGAGGATGAGGGCGACCGAGAGGATGTCGATCACGTCTTTCACGCCGAAGTCAATCATGGCTGAGGCTTTGGGGGTTGGAGGGCACCGACTATCTTGACGGCTTCGGTGGCCGCTTTCACGTCGTGGACGCGCAGGATGGACGCTCCTTTCATCAGGGCGATGGCGTGGATGGCGGTTGTCCCGTTCAGGGCGTCTTCGGGGCCTCCCCCGACGAGGCGCCAGATCATCGACTTGCGCGAGACGCCCACCAGCACGGGCAGGCCGAGTGCCACAAGCTCGTCGAGGTGGGCAAGCAGGTCGTAGTTCTGTGCCACCGTCTTCCCGAAGCCGAAGCCCGGGTCGAGTATGACGTCGGCAGCGCCCATGGCGTGCAGCCGTTGCGCGCCGCGGGCCAGGGTCTGGAACACTTCGGCCACCACGTCGTCGTAGTGCGGCTCGCGCTGCATGGTCTGCGGCGTGCCCTGCATGTGCATCAGCACGTAGGGCACGCCCAGGCGCGCTACGGTGTCGAACATGGCCGCGTCGAGCTGGCCGCCGGCTATGTCGTTGATGATGGATACGCCGTATTCCTCGACACACATGCGGGCCACGTCGGCGCGGAACGTGTCGACCGATACGGGTATCTCCGGCGCCTCGCGGGCAATCACGCCCAGCCCCATGCGCAGGCGCTCCATCTCTTCGGCTGCGGGCACGTCGGCTGCCCCGGACCGCGAGGAGTAGGCCCCGATGTCGATGAAGTCGGCCCCTTCGTCGCGGATCTGCCTGACGCGTGCGGCCACGGCTTCGGCGCCGGGCGTGCGGCTGCCGGCGTAGAACGAGTCGGGCGTCACGTTCAGGATGCCCATCACCCGGGGAGTCGAGAGGTCCATCAGGCGGCCCCGGATGTTCAGCGTGCGTTTTCTGTTGGTCATTCCGTGAATTTCTTGTTTCGCTTTCAATAGGCAAAGATAGCGAAAGGCGAGAGCATAGGCAAGAGAAACCCTGTTTTCTCGACAACTTTGCCGAGCCGCATCCTGTCTTCGTGGAAAAAAGAGATACGAAAAGGCGTGCGCCGGAGCGGGGAGCCGGCCGTTTTTCCTCCTTCCGGAAGGGCAAAAGCCCTGTCTCCTTGGCGGGTGTTTGCGAGAATATCCCCGGCGGGCGGAGCCATGTGGCCGAAAAGGCCTAACTTTGCGCCCTGAACGACGAAACAAAAACGAAGGACCATGATTGAAATTCCTGACTTATACGCCCTTTTCTGCGACCATCCTGTGGTGACGACCGACACGCGCGACTGCCCTGCCGGTTCGATATTCTTCGCTCTGCGCGGAGCCACGTTCGACGGCAACGCCTTTGCCCTGAAAGCCTTGGAAGCCGGTTGCGCCTGTGCCGTCGTCGACGATCCGGCCGTCGGGGGCGACGACCGCCTGCTCCACGTGCCCGACGCCCTCGCTGCCCTGCAAGGGCTGGCAGCCTTTCACCGCCGCCGGCTCGGCACGCCGGTGGTGCAGGTGACCGGGACGAACGGAAAGACCACCACCAAGGAGCTCATCACAGCCGTGCTGCGCCAGCGCTTCCGCGTCTTGGCCACGGAAGGCAACTTCAACAACCACATCGGGGTGCCTAAAACCCTGTTGCGCCTGACGGCGGCCGACGAGGTGGCCGTCGTCGAGACGGGCGCCAACCATCCCGGCGAGATTGCCGCGCTCAGCCGCATAGCCGACCCCGACTGCGGCCTGATCACCAACGTGGGCAAGGCGCATCTCGAAGGCTTCGGCTCGTTCGAGGGCGTCGTCCGGACCAAGGGCGAACTTTACGACTACCTCCGCCGGAAAGGCGGCTACGTCTTCCTCGACGCCGACAATCCCCACCTCGCCGCCATCGCCGGGGGGCTCGCCGCCTTCCGCTACGGCGCGCCCGGACGGGGATATGACGTCGAGGGCGAGCTGGCCGGCGACGGCCCCATGCTCTCGCTGCGTTGGCGCCCGGCCGGCGGCGAGTGGCAGACGGTCGGGACCCACCTTGTCGGCGCCTACAACCTCAGCAATGCCCTGGCCGCTGCGGCCGTGGGCACGCGTTTCGGCGTGGCGCCCGAGGCCGTCAGCCAGGCGCTGGCTGACTACGTGCCGACCAACAACCGCTCCGAACTCCTCGACACGGGGCGCAACCGCCTGATTGTCGATGCCTACAACGCCAACCCGACGAGCATGGCCGCCGCCCTCGACAACTTCGGCCGCATCCGCTCCGGCGCGAAGATGGTCATCCTCGGCGACATGCGCGAGCTGGGCGAAGCCTCCGACGCGGAGCACCAGGCCGTGGCCGACCGCATCGCCCGGCTGGGGTGCAGCGAGGCCTGGCTCGTGGGGCCGAACTTCGCGCGGACGCGCCACGACGGCTGCCGCACCTTTGCCGACGTCGAGGCTGTCAAACAGGCCCTTGCCGCCGAACCCGTGGCCGGGAGGCTCATCCTCATCAAGGGCAGCAACGCGACGCGGCTCTTCGAGCTGCCCGCCCTGCTCTGACGCCGGCGCTCCCGCTGTGTGGAGCGCGCTTACTCATTAATTTATTGTAGCCCGCAGCTGCGGACCCGGAGAGCGGGCGCGGCTGCGGCTTTCTGTCGGCCGCCGCGCCGCGCCGGGACGGCTTCCCGCTCCGGCTGTCGCCCGGGCCGTCGGAACGGGAGGCGGGGGCATGGGCGGGCCGGTGGAGCTGAAAAGTTGTAACCGTTTGTTAATGTTTTTGTAAGCAGTGTGCAACGAGGCTGCCGTACTTTTGCAGCGTAAAAATCAAAGTTTCACACACTATGCGACAAGTAACGAAAACACTTCTCATCTCCTCGCTTCTCTCGGTTCCGGCCAGCGTGATGACGGCCGGCGACGGCGTCGACGCCGACCGTCGGGGTGCCATCCGCGGCCGCGTGGTCGACGCTTCGGAACAGACCCTGCCTGGAGCTACGGTCTATGTCGAACAGCTCCACACCGGTGTGGCGAGCGACGTGAACGGCTACTACACGCTCTCGAACCTGAAACCGGGCACCTATAAAGTCAAGGTAAGCTACGTGGGTTATAAACCGGTGGAAATGACGGTCACCGTCGGCGAAGGCTCGACCGTGAGCCGCAACGTGACGCTCAACGAGGCCATGCGCATCAAGGAAGTGGTCGTCGGCGGTGCGTTCAGCGGACAACGCCGCGCACTGAGCATGCAGAAGAACAACCTCGGCGTGACGAACGTCGTCTCTGCCGACCAGGTGGGCAAGTTTCCCGACGCGAACATCGGCGACGCCTTGAAGCGCATCCCGGGCATCAACGTGCAGTATGACCAGGGCGAGGCCCGCTTCGGGCAAGTGCGCGGCACGGGGGCCGACCTCACCTCGGTGACAATCAACGGCAACCGCATCCCCTCGGCCGAAGGCGAGACGCGTAACGTGCAGCTCGACCTCATCCCGGCCGACATGATCCAGACCATCGAAGTCAACAAGGTGGTGACGCCCGACATGGACGCCGACGCCATCGGCGGCTCGATCAACCTCGTGACGAAGAGCTCGCCCTCGCGCCGCTTCATCAGCGCCACGGCGGGAACGGGATACAACTGGGTGAGCGACAAGCTCAACCTGAACCTCGGCTTCACCTACGGCGACCGCTTCTTCAACGACAAGCTGGGCCTCATGCTGGCCGCCTCGTACCAGAACAACCCCGCCGGCAGCGACGATGTCGAGATGGCCTATAAGCGCGACGACGACGGCAACGTGTACCTCGACGAGTACGAAGTGCGCCAGTACTACGTCACCCGCGAGCGCCAGAGCTACTCCCTCGCCCTCGACTGGCAGATCAACGCCAATCACAAAATCGACTTCAAGGGCATCTTCAACAACCGTAATGACTGGGAGAACCGCTATCGTCACACCTATGAGTGGAACGACGAGAACTACGACGTCGTCTATGAGGTGAAGGCCGGCGGTCCCGACGAGCGCTACGCCCGCCTCGAACGCCAACGCACCATGGACTACACCCTGAGCGGCGACCACCTCTTCGGACGCTTGAAGTTCGACTGGAAGGCCTCGTATTCGCAGGCCAGCGAGAACCGTCCGCACGAGCGCTACCTCGCATTCAAGAAAGAGGGCGTCGACATGACTGCTGATTTCAGCGATATCCGCCGCCCGTTCCTGACGGCTGTCAACCCCTCCGACCTTCTCCTCAACCGCACGAACAGCAACGGCTATGAGTTTGACGAACTGACCGAAAGCTTCGAGGACATCAAGGAGAAGGACATCAAGTTCAACGCCAACTTCGAGCTCCCGCTCGTACAGGGCGAGTATGCCAACAAGTTGAAGTTCGGCGCCAAGGTGGTCAACAAGAACAAATACAAGGACATCGACTTCTACGACTACAAGCCCACCGACGAGGACGCCTTCATCGGCGACGCCTTTGAGCACCTGGCCAGCCAGGACCGCGACGGATACATGGCCGGCGACCGCTACAAGGCCGGCAACTTCGTCGACAAGGAATACGTCGGCGACCTCAACCTGAACGACGACAGCCGTTTTGAGAAAGAAGAAAAGCTCGACGAAGAGGCCGAGAACTTCGACGCCACAGAGACGGTGACCTCGGGCTATCTCCGCTTTGACCAGCAGATTGGCAAGAAGTGGCAGCTCATGGCCGGCGTCCGCCTCGAAAACACCCGCGTGGATTACAGCGGATGGATCTATGACGACGGCAAGCAGTCCGGAGCCGACGAGAGCCTCACCCCCACGGGCGAACACGGAAAGAGCTACATCAACGTGCTCCCCTCGTTCCTGGCCAAGTTCAACGCCAGCGATGACCTGAAAATCCGCTTCGCCTTCACCAACACGCTCTCGCGCCCGAAGTATGCCGACCTCGTGCCTAACGTCATCATAGACAAGGATGAGATAGCCTTCGGCAACCCCGACTTGAAGCCGACACTCTCGTACAACCTCGACCTGAACGCCGAGTACTACTTCAAGAGCATCGGTCTGGTCAGCGCCGGCGTGTTCTACAAGAAGATCAACGACTTCATCGTCGACTACCGCCAGAGTGACTACACGTATAACGGAACGCTCTATGACGAGATGAAGCGCCCCTTCAATGCCGGCGACGCCAACCTCTTCGGTGTTGAGGTGGCCTACCAGCGCGACTTCGGCTTCATCCACCCGGCCCTCCAATGCCTGGGCCTCTACGGGAACTATACCTATACGTACAGCAAGGTCAACGACTTCAACTTCGATGGCCGCGAGAACGACGACCTGCGCCTGCCGGGCTCGCCCGAGCACACCGCCAACCTCTCGCTCTACTTCGAGAAGGCCGGATTCAACGTCCGTTGGAGCTACAACTTCGCCAGCGACTTCATCGACGAGGTGGGCGACGAGGCCTTTGAGGACCGCTACTACGACAAGGTGCACTACATGGACGTCAACGCCAGCTACACCTTTGGCAAGGATTTCAAGACGACCGTCTACGCCGAGGCCACCAACCTGCTCAACCAGCCCTTGCGCTACTATCAGGGCTCGAAAGACCGCACGATGCAGGCCGAATACTACGGCGTCCGTCTGAATGCCGGCGTGAAGATCGCATTCTGAGCTAAGCAGACCTAAAACAAGGCGTTTCATAAACAGAGAGGTCCGGAACAGCGGCAGGCTGTTCCGGACCTCTTCATGTTTGCGGCGTATGGGCGCGGCGCACTGGCGGGCGGCGTCAGTTCACCACCACAAGGGGGAAGTATTCGTCGAAGATGGCCTTGGCGCGGTCTAGCTGTGCGGGTGTGTTTTCCTTCACGCCCTTGAGCTGGTATTCCTGTCCCATGGCTTCGTATTTGTGGACACCGAGCGTGTGATAGGGCAGCACCTCGACGCGCTGGAGTTGCGTGTATCCTTTGAAGTGCTCGCCGAGTGCGCGCATGTCCTCTTCAAAGTCGCTCCATCCCGGCACGAGGACGTAGCGCAGCCAGAACGGCCTTCCGTGCTGCTCCATCCATTCCGCCGTGCGGAGAGTCTGCGCGTTGTCGCGGCCCGTCAGGAGACGGTGGCGTCCGGGGTTGAACTCCTTGACGTCGAGCAGGACGAGGTCCACAAGGCCGAGCAGCCGTTCGACGTCTGCGTTCCACACCGCACCGTTCGAGTCGAGGCAGACGTGGATGCCGGCCGCTTTCAGCCGCTCCACCAAGGGGATGAGGGCCGCAGCCTGCACCGTAGGCTCGCCGCCGCTGAACGTGACGCCCCCGCGCCGTCCGAAGAACGGCTTCATCGAAACCGCCTGCTCAACGATGTAGTCGATGTCCGTCAGCCGGCTCTCGCCCACAGCGTCGATCGTGTCGGGATTGGCACAGTAAAGGCAGCGCAGCGGGCAGCCTTGGAGGAAGACGACGTAACGCACGCCCGGACCGTCGAACGTGCCCATGCTTTCGTAAGAATGTACTCTGAGTTTTTCCATGTTTCCGTTATTCAGAAAAGGGCAGGCCGACCTGTCTGTCCGCCTGCCCTTGTGTGGTTGTGCCGCAGTGGGCGATTACATGCGTTCGTGGAACGAGCGCGATATCACTTCGAGCTGGTGTTCACGGCTGAGCTTGATGAAGTTCACGGCGTAGCCCGAGACGCGGATGGTCAGTTGCGGGTACTTCTCGGGATGCTCCATGGCGTCCATGAGCATTTCGCGGTTGAGCACGTTCACGTTGAGGTGGTGTGCGCCCTTGGTGAAGTAACCGTCCATCAGGGTGACGAGGTTGTCGACACGTTCCTCAGGCGTGGGGCCGAGCGACTTGGGCACGATGCTGAACGTGTTCGAGATGCCGTCCTGCGAGTCGCGGTAGCGCAACTTGGCCACCGAGCTGAGCGAGGCCACGGCGCCACTCTTGTCGCGGCCGTGCATGGGGTTCGCTCCCGGAGCGAAGGCTACGCCGGCTGCGCGGCCGTCGGGCGTGGCACCGGTTTTCTTGCCGTACATGACGTTCGACGTAATCGTGAGCAGCGACAAGGTCGGACGGGCGTTCTTGTAGACCGGATGCTTTTTGAGCTCCTCGCTGAAGAAGTATACCAAGTCGACGCCAAGATGGTCAACGCGGTCGTCGTTGTTGCCGAAGCAGGGGAACTCGCCCTCGATGTCGAAGCGGTCGGTCAGGCCGATTTCGTTGCGGTGGGCGGTGACTTTGGCATACTTGATGGCCGAGAGGGAGTCGAGGGCGATCGAGAGGCCCGCCACGCCGTAGGCGATGTTGATGCGCGGGTTCGTGTCGACGAAAGCCATCTGCGCTTTCTCGTAGTAGTACTTGTCGTGCATGTAGTGGATGATGTTCATCGCGTCGTTGTAGACGCGGGCAATCTGTGACAGCACCTTCTTGTAGTTCGACAGTACTTCCTCGAACGTAAGGCGTTCGCCCATGAGCACGGGGATGCCTTCAACCATCAGCGTGCCGGTGTTCTCGCAGCGGCCGCCGTTGATGGCGAGCAGCAGGGCCTTGGCCAGGTTGCAGCGGGCGCCGAAGAACTGGATTTGGCGGCCGATGTCCTGATACGACACGCAGCAGGCGATGCCGTAATCGTCCGAGCCGCGCACTTCGCGCATGAGCGTGTCGTTTTCGTACTGGATGGATGACGTGTCGACCGACACCTTGGCGCAGAACTCCTTGAAGCCTTCGGGCAGCTCGGGGCTCCACAGCACGGTCATGTTGGGCTCGGGCGAGGGGCCGAGGTTGTAAAGCGTTTGCAGGAAGCGGAACGAGGTCTTCGTCACCTTGGTACGGCCGTCGTTGAAGCGGCCGCCGAGCGATTCGGTGATCCACGTAGGATCGCCGGCAAAGATCTCGTTGTACGACTGCATGCGCAGGTGGCGCACCATGCGGAGCTTGATGACGAACTGGTCGATGAGCTCCTGGGCGAAGGTCTCGTCGATGAGGCCGTGGTCGAGGTCGTACTGGATGTAGATGTCGAGGAACGAGGACACGTTGCCGAGCGACATGGCGGCGCCGTCCTGCTCCTTGACGGCGGCGAGGTAGGCCATGTAGACCCACTGTACGGCTTCCTGCGCCGACGTGGCGGGACGGCTCAGGTCGAGGCCGTAGTATTCGCCCATCACCTTGATGTCTTTCAGGGCTTTGATCTGTTCAGCCACCTCTTCGCGCAGGCGGATGCGCTCGTCAGTCATAGGGCTGAGCAGGGATTTCAGGTCGGCCGTCTTGGCCTCGATGATGCGGTCTATGCCGTAGAGCGCCAGACGCCGGTAGTCGCCGATGATGCGGCCGCGGGCATAGTTGTCGGGCAGGCCCGTCAGGAAGCCCAGCGAGCGGAACTTGCGTATCTCTTCGGTGTAAACGTCGAACACACCGTCGTTGTGCGTCTTGCGGTAGTGTGTGAAGATATCCTTCACCTTGGGGTTCACCTCCACACCGTTTTCGCGGCAGGCTTTCTCCACCACCTTGATGCCGCCGAAAGGCTTGATGGCGCGCTTCAGGAGCTCGTCTGTTTGAAGACCTACGATGAGCTCGTTTTCGCGGTCGATGTAGCCGGCTTTATGCGAAGTGATCGTCGAGACCACGTCGGGATCGAGCGAACGGATGCCGCCGTTGTTGCGTTCCTCCTCCAAGGCTTTCAGACAGAGGTCCCAGATGTGCTTGGTGCGCTCCGTGGGGCCTTGCAGGAACGAGGCGTCGCCCTCATACGGGGTGATGTTCGTCGAGACGAAGTCCGTCACATTGATTTCTTTACTCCAAAGTCCGTCTTTGAATCGGTTTGTCAATTCCATAAATCAGGTTTGTTTGTGGATTACCAGTCGTTTTCGGCTGCAAAGATAGTGTTTTCATTTCAATTTTGCACGCAACGCGGTAAAAAGTTCACCGTGAAACTGTTTCCAACGGCCCGGTTTCCCTTTCCAGGCGCGGAGCCGGCGTCTGGCGGGGCGGCGTCGCTTCTTTCCGGACGGCGGCCCGCCGCGGCCAGTCGCCATGTGCCGCCACGGAGGGTGGGACCTCTCTTTTTGCGGGGCAAAGGCGCGCGGATGGCTTTTTTTCCGTACATTTGCACAATACCCACAGAAAAACGAAAACCGACGACGTATGAAATACTCCATACTCATCCCCGTGTATAACCGTCCCGACGAGGTCGACGAACTGCTGGCGAGCCTCTGTGGACAGACCGTGACCGACTTTGAGGTCATCGTGGTCGAAGACGGGTCGGGCGTGCCCTGCGCCGACGTCGTGGAGCGTTACCGCGACCGCCTCGACGTCAGCTATCATGTCAAGCCCAATTCCGGCCCAGGCCCGACGCGCAACTTCGCTGCCGCCCGTGCGCGCGGCGAATACCTGCTCATCCTCGACTCCGACGTCGTCCTGCCGCCCGGCTACCTCGCGGCCATCGACGACGGGCTGCGGCGCGAGCCCTGCGACGCTTTCGGCGGGCCGGACCGCGCCCATCCGTCGTTCACTCCCATGCAAAAGGCCATCAACTACGCCATGACCTCGTTCTTCACCACCGGCGGCATCCGCGGGGGCAAGAAGAAGATGGACAAATTCTACCCCCGTTCATTCAACATGGGGATGCGGGCCGACGTCTACCGCGAGCTGGGAGGATTTTCGGAGATGCGTTTCGGCGAGGACATCGACCTGAGCACACGCCTCTTCGAGAGCGGACACACCTCGCGCCTCATGCCCGACGCCTGGGTGTGGCACAAACGGCGCACCGACCTGCGCAAGTTTTTCCGGCAGGTGCACAACTCAGGCATCGCCCGCATCAACCTGACCAAGCGCCATCCCGGTACGCTGAAACTCGTACACCTCCTGCCGGCCGTGTTCACCGTGGGCTGCATCGCGCTGAGCGCCTGCTTCTTGGCCGGCCTCATCCTTACGCTCCTTGCGCCGGCGCCGTCCGGGCAGGCCTGCGGCATCGCCTGCATGGTTGGAGGCCTCGCGCCCCTGCTGCTCTTTTCCCTCATCATCTTCGCCGATGCGGCGCGGAGGGAGCGCAGCATCGGCGTCGGCCTGCTGGCCGTGGCGGCTGCTTTTGTGCAGCTCACGGGCTACGGCACAGGATTCCTGCGTGCGTGGTGGCAACGCTGCGTGCTGGGGCGGGGCGAGTTCGAGGCCTTCCGCAAGAATTTCTATAAATAGTTTCCGCCACGGCCATGGACAAGCTGAGCATCGCACAGTGGGACGAGGCCGACCGGCCGCGCGAGAAGCTCGAACGCCTCGGGCCGCAGGCCCTGTCGAACGCCGAGCTGCTGGCCATCCTCATCGGGTCGGGCTCGGCCGACGAGAGCGCCGTAGACCTCATGCGCCGTGTCCTTCAAGACTGTGGGGGCAGCCTGCGCCGCCTGGGGCGGACGCCGATGGCCGCCCTCTGCGCCTACAAAGGCATCGGCCCTGCCAAGGCCGTCACCCTCATGGCAGCGTGCGAGCTGGGGCGCCGCCGCGCCGCCGAACCCGCCGAGCAGCGTCCGCAAATGGCCACGAGCCGCGACATCTATAACTACTTCCTGCCCCTCATGCAGGACCTCCCGACCGAGGAGTGCCACGTGATGCTCCTCAACCAGCAGTTGCGCCTCATCGGCAGCCGCTGTGTGGGGCGCGGCGGGCTGAGCAGCACCTTGGTCGACGTGCGCTGCGTCATGTACGAAGCCATCACGGCCCGCGCCTCGGCCCTCGCCCTCTGCCACAACCATCCCTCGGGCGCCACCCGCCCCAGCGCCGACGACGACCGCCTGACCGAACGGGTGGCGCAGGCAGCCCGGCTGCTCGACGTGCGCCTCGTCGACCACATCGTCCTTGCCGAAGGCGGCTATTTCAGCTATGCCGACGAAGGACGCCTCAATACGACACATTAAATATATACATACGCCATACAGACATGACTCCCGAAGAAAAGCTCAAAATTGAAGAAAAGATAGTCGACGTGCTCAAAACGGTATACGACCCTGAAATCCCCGTCGACGTGTACAACCTCGGGCTCATCTACCGCATCGAGCTCAGCGACGACGGCACCCTCGACGTCGACATGACCCTCACGGCGCCCAACTGCCCCGCCGCCGACTTCATCATGGAGGATGTGCGCATCAAGCTGGCCGCTGTCGAGGGCGTGACCGACGCCCGCGTCAACCTCGTCTTCGAACCCGAGTGGGACAAGGATATGATGAGCGACGAGGCCAAACTCGAACTCGGTTTCCTCTAACTCCTGAAAATGCCGCGACGATGAAAAACGTTTATTTCCTTTCCGACGCGCATCTGGGCAGCCTCGCCCTTTCACATCGCCGTATGCAGGAGCGCCGTCTGGTCAACTTCCTTGACCGCATCAAGCACAAGGCGGCCGCCGTTTACCTGCTGGGCGACATGTTCGACTTCTGGCACGAATACCGCACGGTGGTGCCGAAAGGCTACACACGCTTTCTCGGAAAAATCAGCGAACTGACCGACCACGGCGTCGAAGTGCACTTCTTCACGGGCAACCATGACCTCTGGGTGGGCGACTATCTCGAAACCGAGTGCGGCGTCACCCTGCACCGCGACAGCTGCACGACGGAAATCTATGGCCACGTCTTCTACCTGGCCCACGGCGACGGGCTCGGCTCCTCGGACAGGAAATACCGCTTCCTGCGCGCCATGTTCCACAACTCCACCTGCCAGCGCCTTTTCGCCTCCGTCCATCCGCGGTGGGGCATGGCCTTCGGACTCGCGTGGGCAAAGCACAGCCGCGTGAAACACATGAAGCGCGGCGAACCGCAGTACATGGGCGAGGACAAGGAGGAACTCGTGCGCTTTGCCAAGGACTACCTGCGCACGCATGCGGATGTCAACTTCTTCATCTTCGGACACCGGCACATCGAGCTCGACCTCATGCTGACGCGCGAGTCCCGCCTCGTAATCCTCGGCGACTGGATCTCGCAGTTCACCTATGCCGTCTATGACGGGGAGCATCTCTTCATGGAGAACTTCATTGAGGGCGAAACGCAGCCCTGACTCCGTCCGGACAGAAGCAGCGACGGGAAAACCTGCCGCCGGGACACGAAAAACGGCCAGCCGGCCCGTGAAACACACACAAGGCGCGGAACGTTCCCCTTCCGCAGGGGAATGTTCCGCGCCTTGTGCGTGTGGACAGCAGTCAGCATCCGGGCCAGACGACGGCGCGCGTGACGGTGCCGGCTTCGAATGTGGGGAGCCCGACGCGCACCGTGTCGCCGGCGCGAAGGCTGGCGGCGTAAGGGGAAAGGTCGAATGAGACGTAGAGTGTCCGCGAGAACGACGCCGGGTCGCTGCCCTGGTCGTGGTAGAGGCCGAGGTGGAGCGTCTGGCGGCCGTCGGGCCAGCTGGTCATGCCGCGGTCGATGCATCCGAAATAGTGCGTGCCCTCGTTCCGTGTCCTGACGGCCAGGCGCAGGTTGACGCAGCCGCCGCCCGCCCAGGCGCTGACGGCCTCGACGGGGTCGGCCTTTTCGTGGGCATAGGTGCGCGGTGTGGCCACCAGCACCAGCTCGACGCGGGTGAGCGTCGTCGGGCCTGGCGCTGCCGTGTGCGTAGCCATGACGCGGTAGGTGGTGTCCGGCCGCAGTCCGCCCATGTGGCCCAACACGTCGAGCGTGTCGCCGCCGTCGGGACAGAAGCGCGCGGCCAGCCCCCCGGACGAGGTGGCAAGCCAGCCCATGTCGGTGCGCACGGCAGGCCAGGTGGACTCGTCTTCGGTGCAGGCGGCCATGAGTGCGGCCGCAGCCAGGCAGAGGGCAGGCCCGGGATTTCTCATTGCAGGGCGGCGGCTTGGTTGCGCGCCGGGTTGGCGTACATGGTCAGCATCCGTTCGCGCAGGTAGTCCTCGTCCTTGCCGGGCAGATCGATGCGCGCCAGCTGCCCGTCGATGTAGGCGTCGAAGCGGCGGACGTCGGCCTCGGTGTACCGGCCGGCATAGCGTCCGTCGCCGTCGAGGCGGTCGGCGGCGATGTAGTTGTTCGGATAGAGGCGGTAGTTCTGGTGGATGGCGCGGTCCATGCGTCGTGCCACGGCGTCGAAGAAGGCCGCCTTGGGCAGGCCGGCCACTTCGTCAATCCATGTGTTGACGGGAGCGGCCATCTGGTAGTGGACATGCCCTTTCTCGCCGAAGATGCCGGTCTGCATGTTCACCAGGTCATCCTCGCGGCTCTTCTTGAAGTCGGGGTTGTCGCGTTTCTGCTGGAACTCCATGGCTTTGAGGTAGTCGCAGGGGTCGAACTCGTAGGAGATGGCCAGCGGCACGATGTTGAGGCTGCGCAGGCGGTCGGCCGGCGAGCCGTCGCCGCCCATGGCAAGCATTTTCAGCAGGGCGTCCTGTGTGCGGTCGTCGGAGTCCTTGGCGCGGCCTTGGCGTTGCGCAATCCAGATGTTCTCTTTCTTTTCATTGATGGCAAAGTGCATGTAGCGGCTCAGCCGGGCGCTGCTTTCGAGCATCTGGCGCATGCCCACCGAGCGCTGCACGATGAACGACTTGTTGATGCGCACGAGCTTCTTGATCCAGGGATAGACGAGCAGGTTGTCGCCGATGGCGATTTCCACCGTCGTGGGGAAACCGTGTTGCAGCAGGAGCAGGCTGAGGAAAGCCGAGTCGAGCACGATGTCACGGTGGTTCGAGACGAAGGTGTAATTGCTGACGGGAAGGCCTTGCGTGTCGAGGTCGACGGAGGTGCAGGCGCGCATGACGAGCTGTTCGACGAGGGGATAAAACACGCGTTTCTGGACTTCGAGGTTCGTCGTGCACTGGTGCAGGCGGGCGGCCAGCTGTTCGCGGCTCACGCCCGGGAAGAACGAGAGGGCGATGGGGAGGAACTGCGGGTCGGCCAGGAGCTCGTCGAACACGGCGGGGAGTTCTTCGGGCGTGTAGGGGCGGATTTCGTCAAATTCGGCGGGAATGTTCATGGCGGTAGGCTTTGGTCAGTCGTCTGCGTTGAGCTTTCCTTCGATGATGTCCGCAAGGACATCCTTCATTTCCAGTCCGGCGGCCCTTACTTGCTGGGGGATGAAGCTTGTGGCCGTCATGCCGGGCGTCGTGTTGATTTCGAGCAGGTTGATGGTCTCGTGCCCGGCCTCGCCCGAGAGGATGTAGTCGATGCGGATGATGCCGTAGCAGTCGAGGTGTTCGTAGATTGAGGCGGTCACGCGTTTCACGCGGTCGGCCGTCTCGGGCGCGATGCGGGCGGGAGTGATCTCGCTCACCTTGCCGTTGTATTTCGCGTCGTAGTCGAAGAACTCCTCGCTGGTGACCACCTCGGTGATGGGGAAGACGACGAGCTCGTCGTCGCGGCGGTAGCAGCCGCAGGTGATTTCCGTGCCGGACAGCAAGTGCTCGATCATGGCTTCGTGGCTCTCCATGAGGGCCTTGTCGAGGGCGTCGGCGAGCTCGTCGGCCGACTTCACCTTCGAGACGCCGAAGCTGCTTCCGCCGGCGTTGGGCTTGACAAAGCAGGGGTAGCCGATGCGGCGCGCCACGCTGTCGGCCGTGGGGCGTTCGCCGCCGCGGCGCACAAGGACGGAGTCGGCGATGTGGAAGTCGCTCCCCGCGAGCGGGCGGAGGTAGTTGTTGAGCGCGTACTTGTTGAACGTGAGGGCCTCGACGAGGACGTCGCTCGTCGAGTAAGGCATGCCGATGAGGTCGAAGTAGCCTTGGAGGATGCCGTTTTCGCCCGGGGTGCCGTGGATGGTGATGTAGGCGAAATCGAACGTGTGGCGCCCGTCGGGGGCGGTGAAGCTGAAGTCGTTGCGGTCGATGGGCAGGCGCGTATCGTTGTAGTCGACGTGCCAGTCGGTGCCTTGCATCTCGACGACGTAGCAATCGTATTTCTCAGTGTCCATAAACGACAAGATGCCGGCTGCGCTGTGCAGCGAGACGTCGTGTTCGGAGGAATTGCCTCCGGCGACAATAGCAATAGTGCGTTTCATGATGATTTTGATGGTAACTTGTGTGTGGTTTGTAAGTCTTGTCAGTGTGCGGCGAGGTTGCGGCTGAATGCGCGCCAGCGGTCGAGGAGTTCCGCCATGTCGGGAGGGAGGGGAGCCTCGAAGTCCATCTCGCGTTGGGTGCGCGGGTGGCGGAAGCCGAGGGTGCGGGCGTGGAGCGCCTGGCGCGGGCAGGCGTCGAAGCAGTGGCGCACGAACTGGCGGTAGCTGCCCGAGAGGTTGCCGCGGATGATCTGGTCGCCGCCGTAGCGGACGTCGTTGAAGAGGGGGTGCCCGATGTGTTTCATGTGGGCCCGGATCTGGTGCGTGCGGCCGGTTTCGAGCACGCATTCGACGAGGGTGGTGAAGCCGAACCGCTCGACGGTGCTCCAATGGGTGACGGCGGGTTTGCCGATGCCTGAGCCGGGCGCGAAGACAGCCATCTGCATGCGGTCTTTGGGGTGGCGGGCGATGTTGCCTTCTATGCGGCCGCTTTCGGCTTCCATGTTCCCCCAGACGAGGGCGTTGTAGCGCCGGCGCGTGGTCTTGTTGAAGAATTGCAGGCCCAGTGCCGTCTTGGCCTGGGGGGTCTTGGCGGCGACGATGAGGCCCGACGTGTCTTTGTCGATGCGGTGGACGAGGCCCACGGCGGGGTCGTTGGGGTCATATCCGGGGTTGTCGCGCAGGTGCCAGGCCAGGGCGTTGACCAGCGTGCCGGTGTAGTTGCCGCAACCGGGGTGGACCACGAGGCCGGCGGGCTTGTTGATGACGATGACGTCGTCGTCCTCGTAGGTGATGTCGAGGGGGATGTCTTCGGGGGTTATGGTGCTGTCATAACGTGGCCGGTCGAGCAGGAGGGTGACGACGTCGGCGGGCTTGACGCGGTAGTTGCTCTTGACGGGCTGGCCGTTCACGTGGACGAAACCTTGGCGCGCGGCGGTCTGGATGCGGTTGCGCGAGGTGTCGGGCAGGTGGTCGATGAGGAACTTGTCGACGCGGAGCAGCTGTTGGCCGCGGTCGGCCACGACGCGGAAGTGTTCGTAGAGCTGGCCGCCTTCTTCGTCGTCGATGGTGTCGTCGTCAGGAGCGGGGGTGAGGCTGCCGGGTAGCGGCTCGCTGTCATTCGGCATAGGGGATGTGTTCATCGTCGGTCGTGTGTGTGGATTCGTCCGTGCCCGGAGTCTCTTCGAGGATGCCGGTGCCCTCTTCGCCGACGGGGTATCCGCCTTCGTCGAAGAAGAAGTCGTCGGTGTAGTCCATGCTGTCGAGGCCGTATATGTCTTCCTCGGTCTGTCCGTTGCCGGCGACGAGGGTGATGGGCGTGTCGACCGAGATGCGCGTCCCGGCGCTGACGATGCGCCCGTCGGCCTTGACACTGTAAACCCAGTCTTTCTCTCCGTCGATGAACTCGGTGGGGGCGAGGGTGAAGCCGAGGGAGGTCAGGCGCGACTGGGCTTCACGCAGCGAGCTGTTGTCGGCTATGTCGGGCAGGGCGATGGTGGGTTGCGTGCCCGAGTTGAGCGTGAGGAATATGGTGCGGCCGGGCTTGACATTCTTGCCTGCCTGGACCGACTGCCCGAGTACGGCGCCGGCGGGAAGGGAGCGCACGAAGCCCGAGTCGGCCACTTCGGCTCCGAGGCTGAGCTTCTGTAACTGGCGTGTGGCTTCGGCCTGGCTGAGGCCACGCAGGTCGGGCACGGTGACTTCCTCGCCGTGGCGGGTGTAGCGGTCGAGGGCGAAGAGCGTGCCGAATACGAGGCCGGCGGCCACGATGGCCATCGCCAAGAAGTTGCCCCACAGGATAGGGCTTCCTAATTTTCTGAAAAACTCGCGTATCGTCATGGTTCGGGTTTGCGCGTAACGTTTCGTGGGCCGGGCGGCCGTGAGGCAAAGGTACGACAAAAAAACGAGAGAAGTAAAGGCTTCGTGCGGAAAACCCTTACTTCTCTCTTATTGCTTTGGACGCGGTGCCCGTTAACGCTTGCCGTGTACTTCGTCGGCCACGGTCAGCTTCTTGCGGCCTTTGGCGCGGCGGGCGGCCAGGACGCGGCGGCCGTTGGCGGTGGCCATGCGCTGGCGGAAACCATGCTTGTTGTTTCTCTTCCTGTTGTGGGGTTGGTAAGTTCTTTTCATGCTATGCTCGTTTTATTTGTTTGTTCGTTTGTACATTTGGCGTGCAAATGTAGTGAGTTTTTTCGGAACGTGCAAAGTTTTGCGGGGCTAAATTCCATGATTTTCCCCTCTTCGGCTGTCGGCCGGCACTGCGGGCATCCGGCGGAGCCGGCGGCGGTGTCCATCTTGCGCCCTCGGGCATGGGCGGGGATGCCCTGAGCGGAAAAGCGGGGGCTGCGACGGGAAAAACTGTCGGCCCTCCCGTCCGGACGGGGGCTGTGGGCGTCGCGCCGGGGCGGCAGGCCGCCTGCCGTGTCAACGAAAAACCGCCGCCGTGGAGCTGCCTCCGGGCGACGGCTGTATGGATGCACGGACCGGCCGGTTATGCTTCGGCTGTGATCGAGTTGGCACGTTTTTCTTTGATACGGGCTTTCTTGCCGGTGAGGTTGCGCAGGTAGTAGAGCTTGGCGCGGCGTACTTTACCGACTTTGTTCACTTCGACGCTCTGGATGTTGGGGGAGTCGAATGGGAAAATACGTTCTACGCCCACGGTGCCCGACATCTTGCGCACGGTGAAGCGCTTTTTGTTCTCGTGGCCCGTGATTTTGATGACTACACCGCGGTAGAGCTGCACGCGCTCTTTGTTGCCTTCAATAATCTTGTAGGCTACGGTCACGGTGTCGCCGGCTTTGAACTTCGGCATCTCGATGCCTGAGGGGAACGCCTGTTGGGCGATCTTAATCAAATCTTCCATTGTTGGTACTTATTGTTTTTTATGTGTCAGTCCCAGCACAACGTGCCCGGGCAACTCTTCTTCCCGGCAGAGGTTGTGTGAAAGCGGTGCAAAGTAACGCTTTTTCCGGGACATGGCCAAATGTTTCCCGGGCTTTTTGGCTTTTGCGGGGCGACTTTGCCGGTTTCCGGGGGATGGGCCTGAGCGCCGGCAGGCGGTGTGCGGGCGTGCCGGGGCAGTGCGCCCGGCTGCCGCCGCAGGTGGTGGGGCGGGCGGATGTGGCTTCCCGTGTCCGGCGGCTGGCCCGCAGGATGGCCGGCGGCGGGTGTGGGGAGCTCCGGGAGCGAGGCTTCCTCGATGTGGCCCGGTGCTTATTTCCCTTCCGGCGGCGACATGTTGAACTCGTTGCCCTCGCTGGCGTCTTTGAATCCTTGGGCGTAGCCTTCGCGGTATCCTTTGACGTAGCTGTTGCGGCTATCTGTGCTCTTGAAGGTGTTGCTCTCGTCATAGGTGGCCATGTGGCTTCCGGTGTGGCCGTCGTCGAGGCCGCTGTTGTAGCCGTCTTCGAACCCGGCCTCGTAGGGCGGGCGCGGGTCGACGCCGACGGTGTCGCTGACGGCCACGATGGTGATGCTGTCGGCGCTGGCCGCTGTCTCGTCGCTGTCAGGCGGGAGGATGTCGGGGGTGGCTGTGGCAGCCGGCGGCGTGGCTGGCGGCACCGGTGCCGGATGGGGGCCGTTCGACAGGAGTTTGAGCGCGACGATGGCAGCGACGATGACGATGCCTGCTGCGACGAGCATTTTCGTCCGGCCGCCGCCGAATGTTTTTTGGCTGTTGTCGTTATCTTTCATGGGTCGTTGGCTTAGTTTGTAGTGCGTTTGTTCCCGGCGTCGATGCGCAGGAAGATGAAAAGCAGCAGGGTGAAGCCCCAGAGCGAGGATCCGCCGTAGCTGAAAAAGGGCAGCGGAATGCCGATGACGGGCGTCAGGCCGAGCACCATGCCGATGTTGATGAACACGTGGAAGAGGAAGATGCTCATGACCGAGTAGCCGTAGACGCGCCCGAAGGTCGTGGTCTGGCGTTCGGCCAGGTGGATGAGCCGCAGGATGAGGGCGAGGAACAGCCCCAGCACGAAGGCGGAGCCGAGGAAGCCCTCCTCTTCGCCGACGGTACAGAAGATGAAGTCGGTGTCCTGCTCGGGCACGTATTTCAGTTTGGTCTGTGTGCCGTTCAGGAATCCTTTGCCTTCGAGGCCTCCCGAGCCGATGGCGATCATGCTTTGGTTGACGTTATAGCCGGCTCCGGTGGGGTCTTCCTCGATGCCGAGGAGCACGCGGATGCGGGTCTGCTGGTGGGGTTCGAGCACGTTGTTGAGCACGTAGTCCGAGGAATAGAACAGCGCCAGCGAGCCCAGCGTGAAGAGGGCGACGTAGAAGTAGTTGATGAGGCGTTCGCTCAGAGCGGTGTAGGCAAGGTAGCCGACGACAGCGACGCACACGGCCAGCTGCACCCAGGCCACGTCGAAGGGCACGACGAAGAGCGACACGAGCACGGCCAGCGCCATGGCGCCTCCGCCGTAGCCGAGAATGTGCCAGAGCACGCGGCGTGCCGGGCAGTAGGTGCGGACCATGCCGGCGGTGAAGAGCCAGATGAGCACCAGCACGCTGAACTCGCCCACCGGCGTGAGCGTCTGGGGCAGGAGCATCGTGCTGAAACGCACACCGACGACGAAATAAATGACCGCGGCGATTCCGCCGAAGAGGAAGCACCCCGGCATTCCTTCACGGTAGAACATCAGGAAGAAGGCCAGGTAGACGAGGGCCGAGCCCGTCTCGCGTTGCATCACGATGAGCACCATCGGTGCGAGCACCACCGCGGCTGCGCGCGCGAAGTCTTTCCAGTTTTTGAGCGTGAAGCCGTATTGGTTCATTAGCTTGGCCACGGTCAGGGCGGTGGCGCACTTGGCAAACTCGGCCGGTTGCAGGCTCACCGGTCCCAGGCTGATCCATGAGTAGGAGCCTTTGATGTCCGTCGCGATGAACGGCGTGATGAAGAGCAGCAGGAGCATGAGCACGTAGACCAGGTTGGCCAGCGTGTCATAGATACGGTCTTCGAGCATCAGCAGCACGAAGCCCAGTCCGACGGAGCATCCCATCCAGGCCAACTGCTTGCCGGTCCGGTTGGTCCAACTGAGCAGGTCGCTGTGGTTGAAGTCGTAGCTGGCCCCGCAGACGCTGGCCCAACCGCACGCCATGAGCAGCAGGTAGATGACTATCGTCCACCAGTCGACCGTAGCCAGCGGGCTGCGCCGTTTCCTGTCAAGATTCATATTCATAGCTGATGTGGCGCTGTTGATAGTGGGTGGCTTTCTTTTCACTTTCGGGCGAGAGGCGGCCGTTGAGGTATTGCTCGATGATCAAGGCTCCGAGCGGCACGCCGAACTCGGCGCCGAATCCGCCGTTCTCGACGTAGACGCAGACGGCTATGCGGGGATTGTTCATCGGGGCGAAGCCCATGAAGGCCGAGTGGTCGTGGCCGCGGTTCTCGGCCGTTCCGGTCTTTCCGCACACTTCGACGCCGGGCAGGTTGGCTCCCCGGCAGGTGCCGGCCAGCACGGCGCGCCGCATGCCGGCCACGACATAATTATAATAGCGCGGACTGACCATCGTGTAGCGGCGTTCGAGATAGGCGGAGTCGAGCTGGGCTCCCTGTACGCTGCGCACTACGTGCGGGATGTAGTAGTAGCCGCGGTTGGCGATAGTGGCGGCCAGGTTGGCTATCTGCAAGGGCGTAGCGGTGACCTCTCCCTGGCCGATGGCGATTGAGATGACGGTCAGGCCGTTCCACCGCTTGCGGTAGGCCTTGTCATAGTAGTCCGCGTTGGGGATCATGCCGCGCCGTTCGCCCGGCAGGTCGATGCCGAGGCGGTAGCCGTAGCCCATGGAGACGAGGTAGTCTTTCCAGCGGGTCATGGCCTCTTGCACGGAGGCGTATTTCCGGCGGTTGCTGAACATGCGGTAAAGTTCCCAGCAGAAGTAGCTGTTGCATGAGGTCCCCAGGGCGGGTACGAGGGCGATGGGCGAACTGTGGCCGTGGCACCCGACGTGTAGCCCCTTGTAGTTGAAGCCATGGTAGCAGGGATACGTGACCGTGGGCGTAATGATGCCCTCTTGCAGGCCGAGCAGCGCTTGGGTCGGCTTGAACGTCGATCCGGGCGGGTACTGTCCCATGATGGCGCGGTTGAGCAGGGGCTTCCCCGGCTGGCGGCTCAGCTTTTTGTGGTTCTTGCCGCGCAGCCGTCCGACCATGCCGCGCGGGTCGTAGGTCGGCGACGAGGCCATGCATAGCACTTCGCCCGTCGAGGGCTCGATGGCTACGATGGCGCCGCGTTTGCCTTCGAGCAGGCGCTCGGCCAGTGCTTGGAGGTCGATGTCAAGCCCCAGGGTCAGGTTGCGGCCAGGCACGGGGGCGCGGTCGTACTGTCCGTTCTGGTAGCGCCCTTGGATGCGGCCGTGAACGTCGCGCAGGAGGATTTGCATCCCTTTCTCGCCGCGCAGTTGCTTCTCGTACGAGCGTTCGACGCCGAGCTTGCCGATGTAGTCGCCGCCCTCGTAGAAGCCGTCCTCGTCTTCGTCCAAATCTTTTTGCGACACTTCGCCCACGTCGCCGAGCACGTGGGCCCCCACGCCGAAGGCGTAGTGGCGGATGGAGCGGTTTTCGACCGAGAAGCCCTTGAAGCGGAACAGCTTCTCCCGGAAGACGGAAAACTCTTCGGGCGAGATCTGCCCGAGGAAGAGTTGGGGCGTGTAGCGGGAGTAGCCGGGATTTTTCCGCCTGTCCTTGATTTCGGCCATGCGTTGGACGTATTCCTCTTTGGTGATGCCGATGGTTCGGCAGAAGTCGAGCGTGTCCACGCCCTGCTGCTCTTTCATGATGACCATGATGTTGTACGACGGCTCGTTGTAGACGAGCAGCTTGCCGCGGCGGTCCATGATCAGGCCGCGCGAGGGGTATTGTATCTTTTTGAGGAAGGCGTTCGAGTCGGCGTTCTTTTTGTAGTCGTCGCTCATCACCTGCAACGTGAACAGGCGTATGAGGTAGACGACGATGATGAAGACCGCAGCCCCGCCGATGACGTATTTCCTGTTGCCGAACTGGATGTCTTTGGCCATGTGTCGTTAGATGTCGGGGGTTGACCGGTAGCTGCTGCGGATGCCCTCGAAGGCGAGGACGATGAGGGTGGTGAGCGCCGTGCTGCTTCCGATGTTGATGAGCAGTTCTTTCCAATTGAAGAAAGAGAAGGCTTCGAGCGTGAAGAAAGCAGCCTCGTGCAGTAGTGCGGAGATGAACACGTAGCCGGTAAAGGCGCCCCAGTGGAACAGGGCTGCCGAGGGGACGTAGGCGTTCTCATCCTTGTCATGAGGGCCGAAAAGCATGAGCAGGCCCGGGCGCATCATGGCCAAGAGCGTCATGGCGGCGGCTGCGGCGCCCGGCGTGTTGGTGAACGTGTCGACCGTAAGGCCCAAGGCGAAGCCCCACAGCAGCAGGGCGGCGCGTGAAGTGTCGGACGGCAGCAGCAGCAGGAAGTAGACGTAGGGGAGGGGGGTGGCGTAGCCCGCTATGTGGATGTGGTTGAACACCAGGACTTGCAGGAGTGTCAGGAGGACGAACCACTTTAATTGCTGGAAAAACAGACCTATCATGGGGCAGTCGGAGAAGGGTTTTTGTGCGTGTTATTCAGCCCGCAGGGCTTTGGCGCGCAGCGTGTCGATTTCGGGGCGGTGCTCCGAGGCCACGACCGACACGTCGCGCAGGCGGCCGAAGTCGGTGCCGAGCGTCACGCCCAAGCGGTAGGAGATGCCGTCGGGCGCGTTCTCAATGCTGCGGATGCGGCCTACGAAGATGCCCGGGGGGAAGATGGACGAGTAGCCGCTCGTCTCGACCACCTCGCCCGGTTTGAGCCGGGCGTAGCGGGGTATGTCGCTCACGTAGGCGTGGATGGGGCTTCCGCCTTCCCAGCTGAGGTAGCCGAAGAAGCGGTGGCCGCGTATGCGGCAGCTGATGCTCGACTTGGGGTTGATGGCGGGCAGCACGAGGGAGTAGTGCGGCCCCGTGTAGTAGACGATGCCCACCACGCCTCCGCTGGCCACGACGCCCATCTCGGGCTTGATGCCGTCGCACTCGCCGCGGTCGATGACGAGGTAGTTGTTGGTCCGTGCCACAGAGTTCGACACCACCTTGGCCGGTATGAGCCGGTAGCCTGCGAGGCTTTCGCGCACAAGGCGTTCCGTGACCGTCGTGTCGTGGTCAAGGTCGGCCAGGCGCTCGCGCAGGGCGTCGACCTGCCGTTGGAGCAGGATGTTGCGGTCGGTCAGTTCGCGGTTCACCGTTTGCAGCTGCGCATAGGCCTGCATGTCGCCATAGAGGCGGCTGATGCTGGCCGTGACGTGATTGGCCGAGGTGAACCAGACGCTGCCTTGGTAGGTGTTGAAATAGAAGAGGAGCACGAAGCTCACGGCTTCGAGCGCGAGGAACAGGATCCAGTGGTAGTATTTGCGGAGGAACTCCAGCAGGTTGTTCATGGGGCTGATGCTTTCTCTTCGGGGCTATCGGACAGCCACGGACGCGGCGTTCGGGCGTGCCGGCTCGTCGTCCGTGGCTGTTTGGAGGGCGGGCGGCGGGAGCGCCGGCCCGGACTTACGATTTGATGAGGAACGAATAGTTGTCTACGTTCTTCAAGGCGATGCCGGTGCCCTTGGCCACGCAGTGGAGCGGGTCTTCGGCCACGTGGAAGGGGATGTTGATCTTGTCGGTCAGGCGCTTGTCAAGCCCGCGAAGCAGGGCGCCGCCGCCTGTCAGGTAGATGCCGTTCTTCACGATGTCGGCGTAGAGTTCGGGTGGGGTGTTTTCGAGGGCGTTCAGCACGGCCGTCTCGATCTTGGCTATCGACTTTTCGAGGCAGTGGGCGATTTCCTGATAGCAGACAGGCACTTCCATCGGCAGGGCGGTGATGCGGTTCGGGCCGTAGACGGTGTAGTCCTCCGGGGTTTCGTCGAGCTCGCTCAGGGCGGCGCCCACGTGGATCTTGATGCGTTCGGCCATGCGCTCGCTGACCTTGATGTTGTGCTGGCGGCTCATGTACTCCTGGATGTCGGCCGTGAAGTCGTCGCCGGCCATCTTGATGGAGTTGTTCGAGACGATGCCGCCGAGCGAGATCACGGCGATCTCCGTCGTGCCGCCGCCGATGTCGACGATCATGTTGCCTTCCGGCGCTTCCACGTCGAGGCCGATGCCGATGGCTGCTGCCATAGGTTCGTAGATCAGGTAGACGTCGCGGCCGTTGGCGTGCTCCGCGGAGTCGCGCACGGCACGCAGTTCCACCTCGGTCGAGCCCGAGGGGACGCCGATGACCATCCTGAGCGAGGGCGGGGCGAAGAGGCGGTTGCCCTTGTGCACCATCTTGATCAGGCCGCGCATCATCTGTTCGCAGGCGTTGAAGTCGGCGATCACGCCGTCGCGCAGCGGGCGGATGACACGTATGGCCGAGCCGGCTTTCTCGTACATGAGCTTGGCTTTTTCGCCGACGGCGATCATTTTGTTCGTGTGGCTGTCGAGCGCCACTACCGACGGTTCGTCGACGACTATCTTGCCGTCACTGATGATAATGGTGTTGGCCGTGCCGAGGTCCATGGCCAGTTCTTGGGTAAAGGAAAAGAGTCCCATGTCTGTGTTCCGTGTTTACTCGTTGGCGTTTATTTTCCTGTCCCGGCGAAATAGGCGTGGATGGCCGTGTCGTAGTGGCTGCTGACGCCGAAGGCGTGCATGGCGAGGGTGCGGCGCTCGGCCAGCGTGGTGCGGGCGCCCTGGCGGTTGAGGATGTCGAGCAGCATGGCGTACTCCGCCTTCGACGGGACGATGGCCACGTCGTTGAAGTTCTTGGCTCCGGCGCGGATGAGCGAGATGCCGCCGATGTCGATCTTCTCGATGATGTCGGCTTCCGAGGCGCCGCTCTTCACGGTCTCTTCGAAAGGATAGAGGTCGACAATGACAAGGTCGATGGCTGGTATGTCGTATTGTGCCATCTGTGCCTGGTCGCTTTCCAGCTCCCTGCGGCCGAGGATGCCGCCGAAGATTTTCGGGTGCAGCGTCTTGACCCGTCCGCCGAGGATGGAAGGATAGGTCGTCACGTCCTCCACCTTGCGGCAAGGGATGCCGAGGCTTTCGATGAACTGCTGCGTGCCTCCCGTCGAAAGGAGTTCCACGCCCTCTGCGTGCAACTTTTTGAGAATCTCGTCGAGTCCGTCTTTGTGGAAGACCGACACGAGGGCGGTCTTTATCTGCTTAGTATTTTCCATGATGAATGCCTGAAATAAAAGGGTCGTTATGATTCAATGTGCAAAGATAGTGCAAACGAGTGGAATGCGGGCTGAAAAGCCGCAGGATTTTCAAACAAGCCTTTCCTGATGCTGTCTCATCGGGGAGGAAAGGAGAGGAATGCGGGCACGGAGGGCGGCCGTTTCTTTCCCGGGCCACCCCGTCCGGTACAAGTCGGCTTACAGCCGAGGCTATCCGGCGACCCGTCCGGGCGGTCAGCCGTTCCGTTCCGGCATGCACGCCGGGTGTGAAATTTTTTCACGCTTTCCGGTTTTTTCAGACAGATGATGGCGGATTTGATAAATAAATGCTAACTTTGTGCCCATAGTGGGTGTTGGTTCGCATACCTTGTGCGTGTGGACGTTTAGCCCCGTCGTGCTTAATTTAACCAAATCCGATAACACAAATGAGAAAGAAATTACTTTCGCTTGCACTCCTTTTCCTGACGGGATGGGCAGGCATGCAGGCGCAGTTGCTATGGAAAATTTCGGGCAAAGGTCTCGCCGCCCCGTCGTATATCTTCGGGACGAACCACCTCTCGCCCCTTTCCATCAAGGACCGCGTCGAGGGCCTCGACGACGCTTTCGCGGCCGCCACGCAGGTCTGCGGCGAAATCGAGATGGCCGCCATGACCTCCCCCGCAGGCATGCAGCGCCTGCAAGCAGCTATGACCCTGCCCGGCGGGAAGACACTGAAAGACGTCATGCCCGCTGCCGACTATGCCAAGGCCGACTCCGTGGCCACGGCCATCATGGGCGTGGGCCTCGCCTTGCCCCAGCTGGCGCAGCTCAGCCCCTCGGCCCTCGTGACGAACCTGACCACGGTGCTCTACGTCAAGCGCCATCCCGGCTTCAACCCGATGGAGCAGCTCGACACCTACTTCCAGACCGAGGCCCAGAAAGCCGGGAAAAAGGTGCGCGGCCTCGAAACGCTCGACTTCCAGATCGACGTGCTCTTCGGGGGCAAGACGATGGAGCGGCAGGTCGAGGAGCTGATGTGCTTCGTCAACCACGTTGAGCTGAATGCCGACCTGACCGACAGCCTTTCCGTCCTCTATGAGCGACAGGACATCGAGGGCTTAGTCCGCTTGGCCGAGGCGAAGCAGAACACGGCGTGCGACCCGCGTCCCGAAGAACTCGACCGCCTCATCTACGACCGCAACGCCGACTGGCTCACCAAGATGCCCGCCATCATGGCCGAGGGGTCGACGCTCTTCGTCGTCGGCGCCGGCCATCTGGGCGGTGAGCGCGGCGTGCTGGCGCTGCTGCGCAAGGCGGGCTACGACGTGGTGCCCGTCAGCCAGCCGGAGTAAACCGAACATCCTGACACATTTATATTATAGGTATGGAAAACTTTTTCCTTGAAGCCCGCGACGTGGTGAAGCGTTATGCCCATCATCTCGCCCTCGACGAGGTGAGCATCCAGGTGCCGCGCGGGCGGGTCTTTGGCCTGCTTGGCCCCAACGGAGCCGGCAAGACGACCCTCATCCGCATCATCAACCGCATCACGGCGCCCGACTCGGGCGAGGTGCTCTTCGACGGCCACCTCTCGCGCCCCGAGGACGTCTACCACATCGGCTACCTGCCCGAGGAGCGTGGCCTCTACAAGAAGATGAAAGTCGGCGAGCAGGCCATCTACCTGGCCCAGCTCAAGGGCCTCAGCTATCAGGAAGCCAAACGCCGCATCCAGGCATGGTTCGAGAAGTTCGGGATCATGCCGTGGTGGGGCAAGAAACTTGAAGAGCTATCCAAAGGCATGCAGCAGAAGGTGCAGTTCGTCATCACCGTCATCCACGAGCCCGAGCTGCTCATCTTCGACGAGCCGTTCAGCGGCTTCGACCCCGTCAACGCCGAACTGCTCAAACGCGAGATACTCGAACTGCGCGACAAGGGGCACACCATTCTCTTCTCGACGCACAACATGGCCTCGGTCGAGGAGATATGCGACCGCATCGCCCTGATCAACCACTCGAAAGTGGTGCTCGACGGCGAGGTCGATGCCGTGCGCACCCGTTTCCGCGACGGCACGTTTGAACTCCTCGCCGCCCCGGGAAGCCGCTTGGACGACTGCGGGGCCTGTGATGTGCTTGCCGCCGAAGAGACGCCCTCCGGTGTGAGCATGAAGGTGCGCAAGCACGAAGGGGTGACCAACTCCGAACTGCTCACCGCGCTGGCCGCAAAAATCGAGATACTGAACTTTGCCGAGCGCTTGCCGTCGATGAACGACATCTTCATCCGTACGGTCGGCGAGGGCGCCACCCCTAAAAACGACAGCCATGAATAAGACTTGGATCATTATCAAACGCGAGTTCATGAACAGCGTCAGCAAGAAGTCGTTCCTCATCCTGACGATTCTGACGCCTTTCCTGATGGCCGCGCTTATCTTCGTGCCGCTCTGGATGGCGTCGATCAAGGATTCGGACCAGAAGGCCGTGGCCGTCATCGACCGGACGGGGAACTATCAAGGCCTGTTCAAGAACGACGAATCGTACCGCTTCGTGCCTGTGGGGGCTGTCACGCCCGAGATGCGCAGCGATGATTCGGACTATGAGGCTGTCGTTGAAATCCGCGACAACTTGGTCGAACACCCCGAGGCAGCCACGATATACTCGCGCAAGGAAATTTCGCCCGACCTCACCCGCCTTGTCAACACGGTGCTCGGCGATCAGGTCCGCAAGGACAAGCTGGCCCGCTACCATATACCCGAGCTCGACCGCATCATCGATGATGTCGGCGCGGACTTCGAGGTGCGCACGATGAAGTGGGACGCCGAGGGCAATGAGCTCATCTCGGACACGGGGATCGCCATGGTGGCCGGCATGGTCTTTATGTTTCTCATCTATATGTTCGTCATGAGCTACGGCGGCATGGTGATGAGCAGCGTGGTCGAGGAGAAGACGAACCGCATCGTCGAGCTGATGGTTTCGTCGGTCAAGCCGTTTCAGCTCATGATGGGCAAGATCGTCGGTGTCGCCCTCGTCGGCTTCCTGCAACTGCTCATCTGGGGCTGCATGCTGGCGGCTATCCTGGCCGTCGCAGGGGCCGTGTTCGGCGTGACGCCTCCGTCCGAGCCCGCCTTGGCCGGCGCGCCGATGCCCGAAATGTCCGAGGGCGCCGAGGCCCTTGCGGCGCTGCAAAACTTCAACTTCCTTGAAATGGGCATCATTTTCGTGCTCAACTTCGTGGGTGGCTATTTGCTCTATGCCTCCTTCTTTGCCGCCGTGGGTGCTTCCATCAACACGCAGGAGGACTCGTCGCAGTTCATGATGCCTGTTGTGCTGATTCTCATCTTCGGCCTTTATGCCGGCATCTACGGCGCCGAGAACCCCGACGGCCCGTTGGCCTTCTGGGCGTCGCTCTTCCCCCTGACGTCGCCTATCGTGATGTTGGTGCGCGTGCCGTTCGGCGTACCTTTGTGGGAGGAGATTCTCTCCATCGTCATTCTCTACGCCACGGCCGCCCTCTTCGTCTGGATTTCGGCCAAGATCTACCGGGTCGGTATCCTGATGTATGGCAAGAAACCGACCGTCAAGGAAATGATCAAGTGGTTGCGCTATAAGTAAGCCGCAATCGCTCATCCCGTAAGGCCGGGCCCGGATGCCAAGTTCCGCGCCCGGCTTTTTCCGTGCCTGGGCGGGGTGAACCGGCTCGGCTGATTGTTCGAACAAGTCGGCTGATCGTTCGAACAAGTCGGCGACTCGTTCCGACGGCTCGGCTGGCGGCTGCTCCGGGCAGGTAGGGGCGACACTTGTGTCGCCCGGTGGACGGGCGCATTTGCCCGAACTGGGCGATGGATGCCGGGCCGAGCGGGCGTTGTCCGGGCGACACAAGTGTCGCCCCTACACAACATGGCGGCAGGTCGGCAGCCTGTTCTGATGGTTCGGCTGGCGGACGGTTGCATCCGTGCGGCGCCGGTCTGCCTTGGCCTGTCCGAGAGGGGAGGCTGGGGGCTGTCTGTTTCTGGCTGTGGGGCGATCTTTCTTCGCGCTGCGATTTTTTCGCCCGAAAGTTTGGTGGGTAAGCGAAAAAGCCTTACCTTTGCACTCGCAAATAAGGGATGAGCCCTTAGGCGCAGCGATGGCGCGATAGCTCAGCTGGTTAGAGCGCATGATTCATAATCATGAGGTCGACAGTTCAAGCCTGTCTCGCGCTACTTCGAGAACGAGCACTTGCAAGTCCGCTTGCAAGTGCTCGTTTCGTTGTGCCCTCCCTCCGCGCCAGACGGGCCGGAAGGGACGGAGGGTGGAGCCTGCGTGGAAAATGGCGTCGCCGCCGCATCCGGGAGGGAGGCAATGAGAGCGGCCGCATCCGTCGTGGGTGCGGCCGCTCGTCGCGTTTTTCCAGGCGGTCCGTCTTTTTATTCGTGAACGAGGGTGCCGATGTTCTCGCCGTTGAGCACACGCATCAGGTTGCCTTTCACGTCCATGTTGAAGACGTAGATGGGCAGGTGGTTCTCCTTGCACATCGTCGTGGCGGTGAGGTCCATCACTTTCAGCCCGCGGGCGTAGATTTCGTCGTAAGAGATGGAGTCGAACTTCACGGCTTTGGGGTCTTTTTCGGGGTCGGCCGTGTAGATGCCGTCCACACGCGTGCCTTTCAGCATGACGTCGGCCTCGATCTCAATGCCGCGTAGCGATGAGCCCGTGTCGGTCGTGAAGTAGGGGTTGCCTGTGCCGCCGCTCATGATGACGACCTCGCCGCGTTCGAGGCTTTCGATGGCTTTCCATTTGGAATAGAATTCGCCGATAGGCTCCATGCGTATGGCCGTGAGCACGCGGCTTTTTACGCCGATGGCGCCGAGGGCCGAGCTGAGGGCGAGGCTGTTGATGACCGTGGCGCACATGCCCATCTGGTCGCCCTTGACGCGGTCGAATCCCTTGCCTGCGCCGCTCAGGCCACGGAAGATGTTGCCTCCGCCGATGACAATGCCGATCTGGACGCCGAGGGCGGCCGCAGCCTTGATTTGTTCGGCGTATTCGTTGAGCCGTTTGACGTCTATGCCGTGGCCTTGTTCGCCGGCAAGGCTTTCGCCGCTGAGTTTGAGCAGTATCCTTTTGAATTTGGTCATAGTGTGTTTTTTTAAGTGATGGGACAAATTTACGATTATTTCTCCGTCCGCGGCTCCTCTTCGTCGTGGAAAAGCGCACGCTCGACGTTGTAGCGTGGACGGTCTTTGACCTCGATATAAATTTTACCGATATATTCGCCGATGACGCCGAGGGCCATGAGCACGCAACCGCCGACGAACCAGATGGAAAGGAAGAGCGATGCCCAGCCCTGGACAAGCGTGCCCTTTATCCAGGACCACAAGACGAAGCCTGCGGCGACCAGCGCAATGAGGATAAAGATGCAGCCGAGTACGAATACGAAGCGGACGGGCCGCACGCTGAACGATGTGACGCCGTCGATGGCGAAGTTCACCATCCGGCGGAGCGGATATTTCGACTCGCCGGCGAAGCGCTTGGCCCGGTCGTAGTAGACTTTTGCGGTCGGATAGCCGATGAGCGGCACGATGCCCCGCAGGAACAGGTTACGCTCGCGGTAGCGGCAAAGCTGCCCGACGGCGCGCCGGCTCATCAGACGGAAGTCGGCGTGGTTATAGACCGTGTGCGTGCCCAGTGCGTTCATCAGACGATAGAAAGCAAGTGCCGTCACGCGCTTGAACCGGCTGTCGGTGGCCCGGCTGCGGCGCACGCCGAACACGACGTCGGCTCCAGCGCGGTAGGCGGCCACCATCTGCGGGATGGCGTTGGGGTCGTCTTGCAGGTCGGCGTCGATGCTTACCACGGCGTCTGCCCTGCCGGCGGCGGCTTCGAGTCCGGCCAGCAGGGCAGCCTGGTGGCCCACGTTGGCGGCCAGGTTGAGGCCGTCGACACGACGGTTCCGGCGGTGGAGTGTCTCGATGAGCGTCCAGGTGCGGTCGGTGCTGCCGTCGTTGACAAAGAGCAGGAAGCTGCGGCTGTCGGCGTCGCCCGAGGCCACGAGGCCATCGACCACCGCAGTGAGCCTCCGGGCTGTTTCTTCGACTACGGCCTCTTCGCAGTAGCACGGAACGACGATGGCTAACAATGGGGGATTTTTCATGACTTTGGAATTGGGGACTGTCCGACACGCGCGGCCACCCTCTGCTGGCAGAAGGCTTCGACGCCGCCCCGCACGCCGAGGTAGCTCACGAAAGCCAGCCAGAGGGCGTGGTTGCCCCACGCGCCGGTGAACGAGAAATAGACAAGGAAGAAGACGGCCGTCGCGGCGGCCATCGAGAGGAGCATGTAGCCCGTGGCGGTGGCGCCGACAAAGACACCGTCGAAGATGAACGCCACGAAGCCTGCCAGCGGGATAGCGATGGCCCAGGGCAGGTAGGTCAGGGCTGTGGCGACTACGGCGCCGTCCGAGGTCAGCAGGGCGAGCAGCCCGCGGCCCGCTGCGGCGTAGACGAGCGTGAAGGCGAGGGCGAGCCCCAGCCCCCAGCCCAGCAGGCGGCGTACTGTGGCGGTGAACGCGGCACGGTCGGCTGCGCCGACACTCCTCCCGGCGATGGCTTCGCCCGCATAGGCGAAACCGTCCATCACGTAGGAAAAAAGCATGAACAGCTGCATGAGCAGGGCGTTGGCGGCGAGGATAAGGTCGCCCGCAGTGGCGCCTGCCGAGGTGAAAAAGGTCGTCACGGCAATCAGGCAGAGTGTGCGTACGAAAATGTCGCGGTTCACGGCGAAGAAACGGCCGAATGCGGCGCGGTCTGCCACAGCGCGCAGGGTCACTCCGGCGGCATCGCGCCGGTAGCCGCGCCACCACCATGCCGCAGCCATGAGCAGGCCGGCATATTGTGCGATGAGCGTGCCGGCCGCGACGCCTTCCACCCGCCAGCCGAGCCCGAAGACGAGCAGGGTGCTGGCCGCGATGTTGACGACGTTTTGCGCAACGGCCACGTAGAGCGGGATGCGTGCGTTCTGCATCCCGATGAACCATCCGGCGAAACCGTAGAGCCCCAGCACCGCCGGCGCGCCCCAGATGAGGATTTCGAAGTAGCGCCGCGCCAGCGCCTCGACGGCGGGCGTACTGCCGATGAGGCGGAAGGCCACGCCGGCGAGCGGGCGGTGGAGGGCGATGAGCAGGGCGGCGATGACGAGGGCCACGAGGAGTGAGCGCGCCAGTGTCAGGGCTGTGGCGCTGCGGTCGCCGCGGCCGTAGGCTTGTGCGGTCAGGCCGCTTGTGCCCATTCGCAGGAAGCTGAATAGCCAGTAGGCCATGTTGAAAAGCATCCCTCCGACGGCGATGGCGCCGATGTAGGCCGTGGCGCCGAGGTGGCCGACAATGGCCACGTCGACAAGGCCGAGCAAGGGGACAGTGATGTTCGACACGATGCTCGGCAGGGCGATGTGCAGGATCTGGCGGTGTCCGGCGGGGATCTTCATGGCCTTGGATTAACGGTAGCTGACTTCCTTGAAACGGTAGGTGCGGCGATGGCCTTCGGTGTCGCGCAGGCGGAGTGTTCCGTCGGGCCCGACGCCCTCGATGGCGGCGCGGAAGGTGCCCCCGGCGTCGCGCCAGCTGTGCAGTCCGCTCCGGCGGTAGAGGCGGGCGGCGTAGTCGGCGTCGAGGGCTGAACCTTCACCCCTGCGCAAGCGGTCGTAGTGATGGCAAAAGCGGCCAAGGATGTCGGCCAATATCTCTTCGCGGCCCAGCTCACGGCCGCAGAGCTGGCGGAGCGAGATGGGGTTGGGCGCATCGCTCACGAAGGCGGTTTGGTTCACGTTGAGGCCGATGCCGGCCACGGTGGTGGCGATGTCGGGACCGGCCAGGTCGTGTTCGATGAGCATGCCGCAGAGCTTCCGGTCGCCGGCGTAGATGTCGTTCGGCCACTTCACCGTGACGTCTCCTGCCAGTGTGCCGACGGCCTCGGCCACAGCCAGGGCGCAGGCCTCGGACAGGCGGAACTGTGCCGCGGCGGGGAGGAACGTCGGGTGTGCCACGATTGAGAAGAGCAGGTTCTGTCCTGGCGCGGCCTCCCAGTGTGTGCCCCGCTGTCCCCGTCCGGCGGTCTGGAAGTCGGCCGCGACGAGCGTGAACTCGTGGCCGGCGGAGCTGTCGTAGTCCCGGGCGCAAAGCAGGGTGGATTCGGCCGTTTCGAGGCAGACCACATGGAAGCGGCCTGTCGTGTCAGTGAAGTTGAGCATAGGCTTCGCGTAGTTTCTTGGGCATTTTCCCCACCACCTGGTCGAGAGAGTGGCGGATGAGGCTGCGGATGAGTCCGTCGTCGACGTCGCGGTCGAACCAGATCTGGTTCCAATGGCGTTTGTTGAAGTGGTAGGCCGGTTCGACAGCCGCATAACGTTCGCGCAGTTCCTCGGCGTAGTCCGGGTCGCATTTCAGCGTGATGCAGCCGGGGCGGTTGACGTCGAGGCAGGCGAACATCTTGCCCATGACCTTATAGACAATCCAGTCCGGCCCGAAAGGCGTTGTTTCCTCCGCTCCTTTGAGCGTGAGGCAGTAGTCGCGTGCGGAAATGATGTCCATGGTTATATAATGTGTCAGGTTGTCCCGAAGACCGTGCGCGTCGGCACGTCGAAGGCGTGCTTCGTGTGGCGGATGGTGAAGGGCGGCCGCTCGCCGACAATGGCGATGATGTCGAAGCGCGAGGGGCTATCGATGCGGTGCATGCGCAGGTACGCGTTTGCCGCGCGGACAAGGTGCGCCTGCTTGGCCGTGCCGACCGCTTCTTCCGGTGCGCCGAAGCGTTCGTCGCGCCGTGTCTTGACTTCGACGAATACGATTTCGCCATACCACTCGGCCACGATGTCGATTTCCAGGTGGCCGCAGCGCCAGTTGAGCTCGTGCAGGGTATAGCCTTCGCGCATCAGGTAGCGTGCGGCGGTTTCTTCGCCGCTATGGCCGAGGAGGTTGTGTTGCGCCATGGTCTGCGGGGTCGTTTTCTTGTTGCAAATGTACGAAAAAAGGCTGTGTGCCGTCAGTCTGTGGCTGAGGTATGAGAGAAAAAACTTACCTTTGCCTGTTCAAAAACCACGCTATGGACGACAAAGATTATATGGCGAAAGCCTTGGAGCAGGCCCGCGAGGCCGCGGCGGCCGGCGAGGTGCCTGTCGGGGCGGTCGTGGTCTGCCGCGGCCGCATCATCGCGCGGGCGCACAACCTGACCGAAACCCTGCACGACGTGACGGCGCACGCCGAGATGCAGGCCATCACAGCCGCCGCCGACGCGTTGGGCGGGAAATACCTCGACGTCTGCACGCTCTACGTTACGGTCGAGCCCTGCGTCATGTGTGCCGGAGCCATCGGCTGGTCGCAGCTGGGCCGCCTTGTTTATGGGGCGGCCGATCCCAAGCGCGGCTTCACGGTCTTTGCGCCCGGTGCGCTCCATCCCAAGACAGAAGTCACGGCCGGCGTGATGGCCGACGAGTGCGGGGCGCTGATGCGCGATTTCTTCCGCGCCCGTCGCGGCTGAGGGAGCGTTCAGCGGCCGATCTGCACGTAGGCCGTGCCGTCGTCGCTGACGTAGCGGATGCGTCCGCCTTCGACCGTGACGCAGTCGGCCTTGCGGCGGCAGCGCCATGTGTTGGTGCCTTTCTTGCGGCGGCAGATGGGGCGTTCGCCGTCGAGACCGAAGATTTCGCAGTACACCGAGTCGGTCGCGAAGACGGCGAAGACATACTCGCCGTCGTGCTCGAGGCGCGTGCCCACGTCCCAGACGCGGATGCAGTCGTGCAGGGCGTAGCTGTACGTGTAGCCCGCCGAGGCGCGGCAGCCGTGTTCGTCGCGGTCCGCCCCGACAAGGTGTGCGGCCAGGTTCTTGTGGCTGCATGACGCTGTGATCAGCAACGCAGGCAGGATGAGTAGTAATTTTTTCAGCATAGGCAAAATTCCTGACGTTTTGGACGTGAAAACGGTTAGTCTTGCAAATATACGCAAAGGCTGGCGACGAGGCAAGGAAAAGCCGGCTTTTCCGTCCGCGCTTCCGCGCATCCCGCATAACGACGTAGGGGCGCCATTTATGACGCCCGTCGCCCGGTAGGGCGAAACCACAGACGGATTGGGCAGTGCGGTGGTTCGAACGGCCAGTGCGATGGTTCGAACAGGCAGTGCGATGGTTCGAACGGTCAGCGCTTCTGTGTGCTCGGTCAGCGCGGCGGTCATTATTACTCCGTTCCGTCGTGCGGGCGTCACGAGTGGCGCCCCTACGTATAATGTCCTGCGGTTTTCGGCGTGGCGGGACAAATGGCTCTGCTGGTCTTTTGATCTTTTACAATGTCGTTATTTGTAAAACGCCAGACGTAGGGGCGCCATTTATGACGCCCGTCGCCCGGTAGGGCGAAACCACAAGCGGATTGGGCGGGGCTGTTCAGGGATGACGGACGCCTTGATGCTGAATTTGGCTTCGCTGCCCGCCCTTTTTGTCTTTGTTTCACGAAGGCACGAAGTGGTCGGGGAGAATCAAAAAGGGAGCGGCGTTTTCTTGCCTCACCGCCCGGCTTTGCCTATCCGTGTTCCTTGAAAAATGGCTGTGGCTTGACCGTGCTGACGGAAAAGCGGGGCTTTTCCTTGCCCCGTCGCCAGCCTTTGCGTATCTTTGCCCGGAAAATTATCCCCTCGGACGACGGACGCATGAAGATACGGATCATCAAACGGCTTGACCTTTACATCTTGCAGAACTTTGCACTGGTTTTTGCAGGTTCTTTCTTCATTTGTCTTTTTGTCTTCATGATGCAGTTCACGTGGCGCTATGTGAACGAGCTGATAGGCAAGGGGCTCTCGTTGGAAATACTGGCCAAGTTCTTCGGCTACATGGCCGTGACCCTCATTCCGCAGTCGTTGCCGCTGGCCGTCTTGCTGGCCTCGCTCATTGCTTTCGGCAACATGGGCGAACGGCTCGAACTCCTCGCCATGAAGGCCGCCGGCGTACCGTTGGTGCGTATCATGCGGCCCATTCTCGTGGTGGTGGTGGCGTTCGGCGTGGGCTCGTTCTTCTTCCAGAACACCGCGTCGCCGAAGGCCCAGCGCCTTTTGCGTACCCTCATCATCAGCATGAAGCAGACGTCGCCCGCCGTCGAGATTCCCGAGGGCGTGTTCTACAACGGTGTGCCCGACGTGAACCTTTACGTCCAGCGGAAGAACGCCGAGACGGGCATGCTCTACCAGCTCATCATCTACAAGACCGACCAGGGCTTCGACAAGGCCCAGATCGTTCTTGCCGACTCCGGGAAGATGGAGGTGACCGCCGACCGTATGCACCTGAAGCTCAAACTGTGGAGCGGCGAACAGTTTGAAAACCTGCAGGGACAGTCGTTCACCGGCTTGCAGACCGCGTCGGTGCCCTACGACCGCGAGACGTTCAATTACAAGGAACTGCTCATAGCGTTTGACAGCAATTTCAACCTGATGGACGCCAACGCCTTGAACGGCCTTGCCTCTGCCAAGGACATGCATGAAATCGTGGCCGACATCGATTCCGTCGAACAGGAGATGGACAGCGTCGGGCGCAGCTACTACGCCGCGGCGCAGACTGACTATTTCACCGCGCCCCGCTATTTCGACGCCGATTCGACGGAAGTGATGCAACGGGCTGTGCGTTCGACCGTCTCGTTCGACACCATCGTGGCCCAGACGCCGCCCGAGCGCCTCGTCATGGCCCGGCGCAGCGCCATGGCGTCGGTCCAGAGTTTCCGCTCGGAATTAGAGTGGAAAAGCCTCGTCACGGGCGAGGGCGACCGGTACGTCCGGACGCACTGGATCGAGTGGCACCAGAAGATGACGCTCTCGCTGGCTTGCGTGATGTTCTTCTTTGTCGGCGCGCCTTTGGGAGCCATCATCCGCAAGGGCGGACTCGGAATGCCGACCGTCATCTCCGTGGTAATCTTCATCTTCTACTATATTTTCAACACGTCGGGCATGAAGCTGGCGCGCGACGGCAGCTGGAACATCTGGTACGGCATGTGGATCAGCACGATGATCCTTTCGCCCATCGGCGCTTTCCTGACCTACAAGGCCAACAAGGACTCCGTCGTCTTCAACTTTGAGCTCTACGTCTCGTTCTTCCGCCAGCTGCTTGGGCTGCGCTCGCACCGCCACGTCTTCCGTAAGGAAGTCATCATCGACGACCCGGACTACGCCACAATACCCCGGCGCCTCGGCCAGCTGCGCCAGGCCTGCACGGATTACCTGGCAAAGGCACAGCTGCTCATGGCGCCCAACTACGTGCGCATCTTCTTCCGCTACGTGCCCGACCGCGACGTGCAAGCCATCGACGAAGAGATGGAAACACTCGTCGAGGAACTCTCGAACAGCCGCAACCCGCGTGTGCTGGCCGAACTGAACCACCTGCCCATCCTCTACGCCAATGCGCATACCTCGCCGTTCCACAACAAGGCATGGAACGTCACGGCGGGCCTCCTCCTGCCCGTCGGGCTGGTGCTCTGGCTGCGCATGTGGCACTTCCGCCTCCGCCTCGGGCGCGACCTGAAACAAATCGTCAAGTCTTCGGACAACCTCATACATATCATCAGCGATAGCGAATTAACCGATAAAGAGAAACAACAGAACGATGGAAACCTTTAAGTTAGCTTCGATAGAAACCGCCATACAGGACTTCAAAGACGGAAAACTGGTCATCGTCGTGGACGATGAGGACCGCGAGAACGAAGGCGACCTCATCACGGCGGCCGAACTGGTTACGCCCGAAAAGGTCAACTTCATGCTGACCTACGGGCGCGGCGTGCTCTGCGCCCCCGTCACCATTGACACCTGTAACCGCCTCGGCCTGCCCCATCAGGTGCAGGAGAACACCAGCATGCTCGGCACGCCCTTCACGGTCACGGTCGACAAACTCGAAGGGTGCACGACCGGCGTGAGCTGCCACGACCGCGCAGCCACCATCCGGGCGCTCGCCGACCCCGACAGCGTCCCCACCACTTTCGGCCGCCCCGGCCATATCAATCCTCTCTACGCACAGGACAAAGGCGTGCTGGCCCGCGCCGGCCACACGGAGGCTGCCGTCGACCTGGCCCGCCTGGCGGGACTGCGCCCGGCGGCCTGCCTGATCGAAATCCTGAACGACGACGGCACGATGGCGCGCCTGCCCCAACTGAAAGTCTTCGCCGAAAAACACGGACTGCACATTATCTCCATCCGCGACCTGATAGCTTATCGTCTGCGTACCGAGAATCTTGTCGAACAGGGCGAGGAGGTCGACATGCCCACCGAATACGGACACTTCCGCCTCATCCCGTTCCGCCAGAAAAGCACCGGGAAGGAACACGTAGCCCTCATCAAAGGCACGTGGCAGCCCGGCGAGCCCATCTTGGTGCGCGTGCACTCCTCGTGTGTCACGGGCGACATCTTCGGCAGCCAGCGCTGCGACTGCGGCGACCAGCTCCACAAGTCCATGCAGCTTATCGAAAAAGTGGGAAAAGGCGTGGTGCTCTATCTTAACCAAGAAGGCCGCGGCATCGGGCTGATGGCCAAAATCGCAGCCTATAAGCTGCAAGAAGAAGGCTACGATACGGTCGACGCCAACATCCACCTCGGCTACGACCCCGACGAGCGCGACTATGGCGTCGGCGCCCAGATCCTCCGCCTGCTCAACGTGACAAAGATGAGACTGCTGACCAACAATCCGGTCAAGCGGGTCGGCCTCGAAGCCTACGGACTGGAAATCACGGAAAACGTGCCCATCGAAATCGCCCCAAACCCCTATAACGAGCGCTACCTCCATACGAAAAAGGATCGCATGGGGCACACGCTCCACTTCAACAAGTAGAACTTTCAAACGCAAAAGTTATGGAAATGGAAAGAGAAAAAGTCTTTAACCCCGCCGCCGTTTGGACCGCCGAACGCTCGCGGACGTTTGCCTCGCTGATGAGCAAGGTCTACGTGTGGATGACCCTGGCCCTGGCCGTCACCGGCCTGACTGCCGCTTACGTCGGCACGAATCCCGGCCTCGTGTCCGCGGTTTTCAGCAATAGCGCGACGATGTGGGTGCTCGTCATTGCCGAGCTGGCGCTCGTATGGGTGCTCAGCGCGAACATACACCGTCTCTCGTTCCCCGTGGCGGGGCTGATGTTCATCGCTTATTCCGTGTTGAACGGCGTAACGCTGTCCCTCATCTTCGTTGTCTACACGATGACGTCGATAGCCACCACATTTTTTGTCACTGCGGGCACGTTCGCCGTCATGTCGCTTGTCGGCATGGCCGTCAAGCGCGACCTTTCGCCCATAGGCCGCATCCTCTTCATGGCCCTTATCGGCCTGATCATCGCCACTATCGTCAACCTTTTCGTGGCCAGTTCCGCACTCAGCTGGGCCATCACGTACATCGGCGTGCTCGTCTTTGTAGGTCTGACGGCCTATGACACGCAGAAGATCAAGTTCATGATGCTTCAATACGGCGACGGCGTAAACGACGCGACGATGAAGCTTGCCTTGATGGGCAGCCTGACGCTCTACCTCGACTTTGTCAATCTGTTCCTCTACCTGCTCCGCATCTTCGGGAACAACAAATAAATCACAATTCAAGCCATAAATAACATGAACCAACTTTCAGAACGCTTGAACCGCCTGTCTCCGTCCGCCACACTGGCGATGTCGCAGAAGAGCGGTGAGCTTAAAGCACAAGGTATAGACATCATCAACCTTTCCGTAGGTGAGCCTGATTTCAATACGCCCGACCACATCAAGGAGGCCGCCAAGAAGGCCATCGACGACAACTATTCGCGCTATTCGCCCGTCACCGGCTATCCTGCGCTGCGCCAAGCCATCGTCGACAAGCTCAAGCGCGAGAACGGGTTGGATTACACGCCGGCCCAGATCGTCTGCTCGAATGGTGCCAAGCAGAGTGTGTGCAACACAGTCATGGCGCTCGTGAATGCTGGCGACGAGGTCATCATCCCCGCTCCCTATTGGGTGAGCTACCCTCAGATGGTCCTGTTGGCCGAAGGCACTCCCGTGATTGTCGAGGCCGGCATTGAGCAGGACTTCAAGATAACCCCGGCTCAGCTGGAAGCCGCCATCACGCCCCGCACGCGCCTCTTGATCCTCTGTTCGCCGAGCAACCCGACCGGAGCTGTATACAGCGCCGCCGAGCTAGAAGCGTTGGCCGAGGTGCTCCGCCGTCATGAACGCGTCATCGTCGTGAGCGACGAGATCTATGAGCACATTAATTATATCGGCCAGCACGCCTCGATCGCCGCATGTCCCGGAATGAAAGAGCGGACAGTCGTGGTGAACGGCGTGTCGAAGGCTTACGCCATGACGGGATGGCGCATCGGTTTCACCGCTTCGCCCGAATGGATTGCCAAGGCGTGCAGCAAACTTCAAGGACAGTACACCAGCGGCCCCTGCTCAGTGAGCCAGATGGCTGCGACAGCCGCGTTCGCCGGCGACCAGACCTGTGTCGAAGAGATGCGCAAGGCTTTCGAGCGCCGCAAAGACCTGATCGTGCGTCTTGCCAAGGAAGTTCCGGGCTTTGAAGTCAACGAGCCGCATGGCGCTTTCTACCTTTTCCCGAAGTGCAGCTACTACTTCGGAAAGGCCGACGGCGACCGTGTCATCAAGAACAGCACGGACTTCGCCATGTTCCTTCTCGAAGTGGCCCACGTGGCCACCGTGGGCGGCGATGCCTTCGGTTCGCCCGACTGCTTCCGCATGAGCTATGCCACGAGTGACGAAAACATCGTCGAGGCACTCCGTCGCATCCGCGAGGCAGTTGCCCGCTTGAAATAAACGAGCGCCATACAAACCGTACCGGCGCAGGGCTATCCGTTAGCCCTGCGCCGGTTGTTTATAAGCCGCCGGACGGAAAAACGCAGGGCGCGTCCGAAAAAAACACCCCTGCTGCTTGCGGTTCGGCGGATTTGTTTTAACTTTGTTCGTCGCCATGGAAGAATGTCTTTCCGTCAGAGGGGTGGAGCGGACCCGGCGGCGGCATTCTATCTCATACGAAATGAAAGTTTTGCAGAACCTGACAACTGTTTTTGCCGCGTTGTGCCTGTTGGCCGTAGGGTGTGGCCGTAAGCCCGTGGCCCCGTCTGCCGACGCCGTGAGGGTCGATTCGTTCCTTCGTCGCCACATGGACAGCATTTATGCTGCCCCCGCGCGTACAGACTCACTCATGGCCGCCATGCAGCGCACCGTCGCCGACAGCACGGCCTATTACCGGCTCGAGCTCTTCCGTGCCGTGATCCACAATCTCGGCGGCGACAGCGAGTCAGTCGCCCGCAGCCATCGCGCCGTCCTGTCGTGGTGTGGTCGCAATCCCGATGCTGCCGCCCTCGAAGGCCAGCTGTGGAACCATCGCGGCGTCATGGACGCTATCCGGAGCCAGTATGATTCGGCCTGTGCCGACTATGCCCGCGCCTATGCCGCCATCAGCCGTAGCAGCGACCGTCGTGAGCTCATCAGTGTCTGCATCAATATGGCCGACGCGCAGTTTTGGGCGGGGCGTGTCCCCCGTGCCGCCGAATTCTACCGCCGCGCCCTTTTCGTGGCCGACTCCCTCGATTCCGAATCTGACTATTTTCCCATCTATGCCGGCTTGGGGCAGGTCTACACTGAGTTGGAGAACTTCAAGGAGGCCCACCGCTATTTCTCGAAAGCCCGCCCGCTGCTCCCTTCGGTGACGCAGTATGAGGTGTTCCACTATTACCTGTCGCTGGGCAACTGCTTTTATTATGAGAAGCGTTATCCGGAAGCTCTTTCCGCCTTCCGGCATGGGCATCGTGTCGCCGAAGCCTTGGGCAATCCCCTTTTCCTGACCCAGGCAGAAGTGAACCTCGGCGAGGTGCTCCTGCTGCTCGGAAACAAGGCCGAGGCCCGGCATTATATCAGCCGTTGCGAACAATTCGTACGCCAGCATCCCGACACAGATCCATCGGTGCGCTTTTACGTAAGCAGCCTGGCGGCGGACCTCGCTTTGGCCGAAGGGCGCACGGCTGACGCCGGCCGGCTGCTCGCCCAGCCTTTCGACACCAGCCAGCTGGCCGTGCGCTACCTCGAGCTCCACTATTCGCGCTTGCAGCGCTATGCCGAACAGCAGGGCGACTACCGGACGGCCTACCGGTACCAGCAACGTGCCCGCGACTACGCCGACACGCTCCGCAACCGCCAGGCGGTGAACAACGTCGCCGAGTTCACGTTCCGTTATGCCCAAGACACCACCCTTCTGCGCCAGCGCATCGCCCTGTCCGACTACGCCGCCAAGACGTCGCGCCAGCGGACCTATATCGTCGCTGCGGTTGTCCTGCTGGTCGCCTTGACGCTTGCGGCTGTCGCAGTGGTTGTCAACCAGCGTCGGCGCAACGAACGGCGCTACCGCCGCCAGCTCGACCGCATGACACGGCTGCGGATGGACGTGGCGCGCAACCGCATGTCGCCACACTATATATTTAATGTGTTGGGCGCGGCGCTGCCACGTTTCAGAGCCTATCCCGAGCTGACCGGGCCGCTCGAGCTGCTCATCGACGTGTTGAGGGGCAATCTGCTCGCCTCAGGGCGTACTTCTGTGCGCATCGACGAGGAAATAAACCTCGTCAAGCGCTATGTCGAGTTGCGCCAGCTCAGTTCCGGGCCATACCCGGCAGTGCGGTGGTCGGTGGCAGAGAACGTGCCCACCGATGTCCGCGTGCCGGCCATGTGCCTGCAAATCCCTGTGGAGAACGCTTTGAAGCACGCCTTTACCCACCCCGACGCGTCGTCGGTCATCGACGTCGAAGTCCGTTTCACCGGCGAGGGCGTCCGGCTCACCGTGACCGACAACGGCGAGGGCTTCCGCCCCGGCGGCGACCATGCCGACGACCGCAGCACGGGCACCGGGCTGCGCGTGCTCTCGCAGACCATCGATCTGCTCAACAGGCGCAACAGCCGCCCGCTGCGTTTCGAAATACGCAGTCAGCAACCGCCGTCGCGGGGGACGGTCGTGGAGTTCTTCGTGCCTGTCGGCTACCACTTCCCGGCCGGCGACGAGGAATAGCCGTTTTGCCATTTGAATGCAGAAAAGTTCCAGTTAAGCATGAAAAGCATCCAGTGAGGTGCATTTCTGTGAGAAAAACGTGGGACGTAATGCGTGTTTTCGTATCTTTACGTGCGAAAATCATAATCGAAATGAAAGAAAACACAAATGACGGACGCAGACTTACAGTCTTTATCGTCGACGATGAACCCGCCGCCCTGAAACAACTGGCCGATGACCTGAAAACCCTGCCCGAAGTAGGAAAAGTGCATACCTATACGTCGAGTAGCGACGTCTCACTTTCTATGCTTGAAATCCAGCCCGATGTCATTTTCCTCGACATCGAGATGCCCGGCAGGAACGGCCTCGACTTTCTCGACATCATTCAGCGTGGCCTCTCGTTCCCTGTCCGTGTCGTGTTTTACAGCGCTTTCAGCCACTACATGCTCGACGCCTTGCGCCGTTCGGCTTTCGATTTTCTTTTGAAGCCCTACAAGATGGACGAGCTGCGTGGCATCGTGCAGCGCCTCTGTCAGGAGTGTTTCGAACGCCCTTGTGGGGGCTGCCATCTCACCGGTCTGGTGTCGCCGAAGCCCAAGGTGGCCGTGCAGACGGTGCGTGAGTTGCTGCTCCTGACTGTGGACGACGTGCTTCTCATGCGTTACGACAAGGCCACCCGCGCTTGGCATATCACCCTGACCGACGGGTCGAGCCACCGCCTGCACCAATGCACGAAGGCGGAGGACCTCCTGGGTTTTCACGACTTGCTCACGCGCATCAGTTCCTGCTGCATCATCAACGTGTCTTATCTCGCTGCGGTCGAGAATGCCACCCTGCGCCTGCGCATGGTCCCGCCGTTCGACAACCTCGAACTTTATGCTTCGCGGCGCTATTTCAGCCGTTTGCGCGAGAAGTTCGAACTGCTTTGATGTTCTTTTTTTCACGATTGTCCAGCCGTCCGGCGCCGCGAGGTGCCGGGCGGCTTTTTCATGCCTTGCGGCTGGCGAACTGGGCCGCCAGCCGGCGGTCGCTGTGTCCGACGAACCAGAAACACAGCAGCATGGACACCACCGTGGCCAGGGGCGAGGCGAAACCCATCGGCAGGAGCGTGGCCGGCCAGAGGCGGCTGAACCAGAAGGCCAGCGGAATGCGGCACGCGAAGGTGGCTATCAGGCTGTGTGTCATGGGGAACCATGAGTCGCCCTGTCCGCTGAAATATGCGTTGAAGCAGAAGACGAACGCCACGGCGATGCAATCGAAACTGTAACTGCGCAGGTAGTCGGCCGCCATGCCGACGACGGCCGCATCGTGAGTGAAGATGCCTGTCAGTGTCTCAGGCAGGAACTGGGCGTAGAGGCAGAACGCCACGCCGAAGGCCAGCCCCATGGCGATGCCGGCCCTGAGGCACTGTTTCATCCGGCGGACGAGGCCGGCGCCATAGTTCTGCGCCGTCATGGTGGCTACGGCCGAGGCGATTGCCATCGGGGGAAGCATGGCGAAGACAATGACCTTTTCGACCACGCCGACGGCGGCCGAGGCCAAGACGCCCATCTGATTGGCGATGACCGTAATGAGCAGGAACGAAATGTTGACGAGCGCGTCTTGCAGGGCCAGCGGCATGCCCAGCGTGAGCATCCGCCGCGTCAGGCGGCCGGCCGGGCGGACGTCGTGCCGCGTGAAGGGGACGCCCATTCCCCTGCGGTGGAGGAACCACAGCGCCGTGAGAAAGCTGGCGGCCTGTGAGAGCACCGTGGCGATGGCGGCGCCCATGGCGCGCAGTCCCAGTCCGCCGACAAGGACGAAGTCGAGCACGATGTTCGCCACGCAGGCCAGCGCCACGAAGTAGAGCGGCGTGCGCGAGTCGCCGAGACCGCGCAGGATGCCGCAGACCACGTTGTAGCCCATAATGAACGGGATGCCCAGCGAGCAGACAAGCAGGTAGTGTTCCGTGTCGCGCAGGGCTTCGGGCGGTGTCTGCATCAGCAGGGCAAGTGGCGTGTGACTCAGCGCCATGACTGTGGTCAGCACTACGGCCATCAGGGCGAAGATCCACGTGGCCGTCCCTATGGTCAGGGCCACCTGCCTCTTGTCGCGGGCGCCCGTGCCGATGGCAATGAGCACCGTGGTGCCCGTCGTCAGGCCTGTGATGATGCCCGTGACGGTCTGCATCACTTGGCTGCCTATGGCCACGCCGGCCACGCTGGCGGCATCGTCGAACTGCCCCACCACGAAGAGGTCTGCCCCTCCGTAGAGGGCTTGCAGCACGTTGGCCAGCAGGAATGGTAGGGCAAAGCGGAGGAGCACGCTGGGCACTTTCCCTTGGGTCAGGTCCATTTCGTGTGTCGTTCGTGTTGTCATTTTGTTCTCGTTTTTTGTGCGTCAGGATGTAACATGCGAAGGGCCGGACAGACAAACGGTTTTCACCATTCATCTTATCCGGCCCATAGTGGCTGAGCTATGCGGGCCCTCCGATGAGGAGGCAGATTCTTTCTTAGCCGGTGCAAAATTACGGTTCCTTTCACGAACGGCCAAACGCCTCCGGGACGTCTGTGCCGTATTTTTTGCCGAGGTGGGCCGTCTGTCCGGTTCCCGGCCTTGTCGGTGTGCCGCAAGAGGAGGCTGCGCCGGCCGTTCCTGTCGCCCTGATGCGAAAACCTGTCGGCGGATTAGAAAAACCTGTCGCCCTGACCGTCGTTCCTGTCGCCCGGCCGTTCTTCGTGCCGGCGCGTCGGGGCGGTGTGGCAGACGGTGTCCCGATTCGTGCCACTTTGTCAGTTTTCCTGTTGTGGCAAGTTGTTTGCTTGACTAAGGGCGAAACAATAAATAATTGAACTTATGACATTTGACAACTTCACTATCAAAGCACAAGAGGCTGTCCGCGAGGCCGTCAACCGCGCGTCTTCCAGCGGCCAGCAGTCCATCGAGCCCGTGCATCTGCTCAAAGGTGTGATGACGGTGGGCGAGAATGTGACGAACTTCCTGTTCGGGAAGCTGGATGTCAACGAGCGCCTGCTCGCTCAGGCCGTCGACAGCCAGATAAAGAGCCTCCCGCGTGTCAGCGGGGGCGGCGAACCTTATCTCAGCCGCGAGGCGAACGACGCCTTGCAGAAAGCCTCGGACGTGGCGCGTGCCGACGGCGACGAGTATGTGGGTCTGGAAGCCCTGCTGCTCGGCCTGCTGCTGACGAAAAGCACGGCCGCCACGATGCTGAAAGACGCCGGCGTGACGGAACAGGCCCTGCGTGCGGCCATCAAGGAACTGCGCGGCGGCGCCAAGGTCAGCTCCGCCTCGAGCGAGGAAACCTACCAGGCGCTCAGTAAGTACGCCCGCAACCTCGTAGAGGAAGCCCGCGAGGGCAAGCTCGACCCCGTCATCGGCAGGGACGAGGAAATCCGACGCGTGCTGCAAATCCTGAGCCGCCGTACGAAGAATAACCCCATCCTTATCGGCGAACCGGGTACCGGTAAGACAGCCATCGTCGAAGGACTGGCCGAGCGCATCGTGCGCGGCGACGTGCCCGAGAACCTCAAAGACAAGAAACTCTACTCCCTCGACATGGGCGCCCTCGTGGCCGGTGCGAAGTATAAGGGAGAGTTCGAAGAGCGCCTGAAAAGCGTCGTGAACGAAGTGACCCGCTCCGAGGGCGGCATCATTCTCTTCATCGACGAGATCCACACCTTGGTCGGTGCGGGCAAAGGGGAGGGCGCCATGGACGCCGCCAATATCCTTAAACCCGCCTTGGCCCGTGGCGAGCTCCGCAGCATCGGTGCGACGACCTTGGAGGAGTATCAGAAATACTTCGAGAAAGACAAGGCCCTCGAACGCCGTTTCCAGACCGTCATGGTCGACGAGCCGAGCGAGGAAGACAGCATCTCGATTCTCCGTGGCTTGAAGGAACGCTACGAGAACCACCACCGCGTGCGCATCCAGGACGACGCCATCATCGCGGCCGTCCGCCTGTCGTCGCGCTACATCACCGAGCGTTTCCTGCCGGACAAGGCCATCGACCTGATGGACGAGGCCGCCGCACGCCTGCGCATGGAGCGCGATTCGCAGCCCGAGGAACTCGACGAGATCAGCCGGAAACTCAAACAGCTCGAAATTGAGCGCGAGGCCATCCGCCGTGAGAACGACGAGCCCAAGCTCGCCCAGTTGAACAAGGAGATATCCGAACTCTCGGAGCAGGAACACGACCTCCGCGCCCGCTGGGACGGCGAACGCCAGCTGCTGGCCAAGATACAGCAGAACAAGCAGCAGATCGAACAGCTGAAGTTTGAGGCTGAGCGTGCCGAGCGCGAAGGGAACTACGGACGGGTGGCCGAAATCCGCTACGGCCAGATCAAGGCCCTCGAAGACGAGATCGAGAGCGTGCAGAAGCAACTGCGCGAACGCCAAGGCGGCCAGGCTCTCGTGAAGGAGGAAGTGACGGCCGACGACATAGCGGACGTCGTGAGCCGGTGGACGGGCATCCCCGTCAGCCGTATGCTGCAAAGCGAGCGCGAAAAGCTGCTTCATCTTGAAGCCGAGCTCCACAAGCGCGTAGTCGGTCAGGACGAGGCCATCCAGGCCGTGGCCGACGCAGTCCGCCGCAGCCGCGCGGGCCTGCAAGACCCCAAGCGGCCTATTGGTTCGTTCATCTTCCTCGGCACGACAGGTGTCGGGAAGACAGAGCTGGCCAAGGCGCTCGCCGAGTACCTCTTCAACGACGAGAACCTCATGACGCGTATCGACATGAGCGAGTATCAGGAGAAGTTCAGCGTCTCGCGTCTTGTCGGTGCTCCTCCGGGCTATGTGGGCTACGAAGAGGGCGGGCAGCTCACCGAGGCCGTGCGCCGCAAGCCGTACAGCGTCGTCCTATTCGATGAGATCGAGAAAGCGCATCCCGACGTGTTCAACATCTTGCTGCAAGTGCTTGATGACGGACGGCTGACGGACAACAAGGGCAGGGTGGTGAATTTCAAGAACACCATCATCATCATGACCAGCAACATGGGCAGCCAGTTCATCCAGAGCCAATTCGAGAAGATGAAGCAGCAGCCCGCCGACCAGCGGGAGCGCCTTGTCGAAGAGACGAAGCAGGGCGTGCTCGACATGTTGAAGAAAAACATCCGGCCGGAGTTCCTGAACCGTATCGACGACATCATCATGTTCGAGCCCCTGCGCCGCGACCAGATTGAACAGATTGTGCGCCTGCAAGTCGGCAGCATCGTGCGCCGGCTGGCCACACAGGATGTCACCCTCCACGTGGGCGACGACGCCATCCGCCTTGTGGCCCAGGCCGGGTTCGACCCCGAGTTCGGCGCCCGTCCTGTGAAACGTGCCTTGCAGCGCCTCCTGCTCAACGACCTGAGCCGGACGCTCCTCGCCGGCACCGTCGACCGTACGCGGCCTATCGAGGTAGGCGTCGAGGGAGACCATCTGGTTTTCAAAAACGAGTGACCGATCTTTCCCCATGTTCCGTGCCGCTGCCGCGAGCCCCAGAGCCCGCGACGGCGGCGCGGTCGTTTTTGTCCGTAGGCCGGATCACATGGCGCGGGCCGGCCGTGTGCGTCCATGGTGCTGCGGCTGGAAATCCTGTCAGCCGGCGCGCCCTTCCTGTCAGCCGGATTGTAAATCCTGCCAGCCGTCGCGCTTCCCGGGTCGCGGCGGCCCCGGCGCGGTGTCTCCGGCTGCTTCCCGCAGGGGCCAAGCGGGCGTTTTCTCGTCCTTTTCGGCTTTTTTTAGATTATATGGAGGATTTTATAAGATGCAAGGTGAGGATTTTTGTATCTTCGCACCGCATTCCGAAAGGATATAGCAACGTAATTTTTTTCATAATAGGTGTTAGTAAGAGAGACGCGGTCTTTGTGAAAAGGCGGCGTCTTTTTTTTATGCCTGCTCCGGGTGTCATGTGAGCGGGTCGGGGATGATGAGCCGGGCGATGTGGGCGCACGCCTCGGCGTCGGCAAGGGCGTGATGGTGCTGCGTGAGGTCGAAGCCGCAGCGGGCGGCCACGGTGTCGAGCCGGTGGTTGGGCAGCGAGCGGCCGAAGAGTCGCCGCGAGGCGCGGCAGGTGCAGCGGAACGTGTAGCCGGGATAGGGGAGCCCGTAGGCCGCGAATACGGCGCGCAGGCATCCCTCGTCGAACGGGCTGTTGTGGGCCACCAGCGTCAGGCCCTTGATGCGCGGTGCAATGTCGCGCCACACTTCGGGGAAGGGCGGCGCCTCCTGCGTGTCCTGTAAGGTGAGGCCGTGCACCTGTGTGTTGATAGGGGCGTAGTATTCGGGCAGGGGGCGGATGAGGCGGTAGATGCGGTCGGCCACTTCGCCCCGGCGCATCACGACAACGCCCACGCTGCACACGCTGCTGGGCTCGCGGTTGGCAGTCTCGAAATCGATGGCGGCAAAGTCTTTCATGTCGGTCGGCGGTTGGTGTGTCGCTTGCAAAACTACGAAAAAAACGGGAAAGCCGCCGGCGGTCGCTCGGGCTGTGGCGGCGGTGTTCCGGGCGTCACAAGTGGCGCCCCTACGGATAATGTGTCTGCCGAAAATTCTGCGGCTTTTCGTCCGCTTCCCACTCGTTTGCACTATCTTTGCAGCCGTTATTTCAGAAACAGCAGAAATCACTCGGATGAAAACATTGAAATTTTTGATGCTCGGACTGGCGTTTGCCGCAGGGCAGTGCCTTTGGGCCGCTGAGCCTGACACAGTGGCGCTCACGGCGGTGACGCAGCACGAGACGGCCATCGTGAAAAAGAAACATTCTCTTGAATTCACCGTGAACGTGCAACTGCCGGCCGACGAGGACAGCCGCCTCTACACCCCGGTGCGGTCGTGGGCGATGGGCCTGCTCTTCGGGCAGACGGGGCTCACCCTCGACGACACGACCGGGACGGACAGCGAAGTGGCAGAGCGGATGGCCAAGGCTTACGTCAAGCGCGGAAAGGCGGAAATCACTGACCTCGCCAAGATGTCCCGCCGCGACGGAACCGACAGCCGGTTCAACTATGCTTTCGACCTCTCCGTGCAGCGTGTCTACGAGACGCGGCGTTTCATCACCTTTGTGGCCGAGACGTACAATTATGCCGGAGGAGCGCACGGAGTGCAGACCCGCGTTTATGCTACCTTTGTCAAAGCCGACGGCCACCGCCTGACGTGGGACGACATCATCCTGCCGAAGCGCAAGGCAAAGTTTTGCGGCCTCGTCACCGACGGTTTGCAGGACTTCTTTGGTGTGAAAGGCTTTGCGGCCTTGAAGGAACGCCTGTTGGTGGACGGGAAAGTCAGCCGGACGTCGTTCCCCCTCCCCAAGAACGGGCCCGGCCTGCTCGAAGACGGGCTGCGCGTGCAGTATGAAGCCTACGAAATAGCGCCCTACGCCGCCGGTCAGCCCTTGTCCGTCGTGCCGTACAGCGCCATGCGCGGTGTATGGAGCAAGATGGGTGTAAGCATATGGAGGTGAGGCTTATGGACACACCGAATCCCTCAGCGTGGAGCGAGACCGTGGTGCTCGTCGACGCCGACTATCTGGACCGCGTGGCCTTCGACCTGATTGTCAATTTCGAGCGGATGCTCGAACGCCGCGTGCCGCCGGCCGACCTGGCGCGCTGGCTCGACTGCGCCGTGCTCGACGGCGGCCTGCGCCCCGGCCCGAACGAGGTGCAGGCCCTCTTCCTCCACGGCCGGGAGCGTGAGGCTTTCGAAAACTTCGTGCCGGCACGCTATGCTGACGAACTCGACGGCAAGGCGTTCCGCGACAACCTTGGCGAGTTCACGCTCCACTCCTTCGCGGTCGAAGACATCGTCTCGACGGCCGACTTCTATGTGCAGTCGCTCGAGACGCTGCTCGCCGCTCCGGCGGTGAAGCGTCTGGTGCTCGTGCCCGACATGGACGCCTATGGGGCGCAGGTGCGCCATGCTTTGGCGGCCTCGCAAGGAAAAGAGACGACCCTTCTGGCCATGTCGCCTCAGCCCGGAGGCGGATTTGCACAGGAAATACTGGGCTATTCGCTCATGAACGCGCTCGGCATCCGCTCCGACGAACTCCGTTGAGCCCTACGTGTTCCGCCGCCGGCTGATGGCGCCGGACGGGACGGCGCCCCGTGAAAACGGACGCAGCGACAGGAAAGACTGTCGCTGCGTCCGTTTTTTACTGTCAGCCAGGCCGTTCCCGGCCGTGCAGTTGTCTCATGGCCGGCAGCTGCGGCAGCGCTTTGGACCACGGCGGGCATGGGAAGCGATGCCGCCACCGCGCCCACGTCCCGCCCCAGCGCAAGTCCAGCGCTCCGGAGACGAATGGCAACCCGGCTTCCGCGCGAAAAAAGACGGCATTTTCTTGCTCCGGCACTTGCCTTTCGCTATCTTTGCCTTGCGAACATAGGATGCGGCTCGGACGGGCAAAGAAGAAAGCAGGTTTTCCCTTGCTTTGTCGCTCGCCTTTGCGTATCTTTGCGGTATAATCGATTACCTAAACAGACAAAGAATAAAAATGGGAAAAGTCTTAATCATCGGCGCCGGCGGCGTAGCCACCGTGGCTGCCCATAAAGTGGCTCAGAACGCAGACGTATTTACGGACATCATGATAGCCAGCCGCACGAAGTCCAAGTGCGACGCCATAGTCAAGGCCATCGGCAATCCTGCCATACAGACCGCACAGGTGGACGCCGACGACGTCGACCAGCTTGTCAGACTCTTTGAGAGCTACCGCCCCGACCTCGTGATGAACCTGGCTCTCCCGTATCAGGATCTCACCATCATGGAGGCCTGCCTGCGCACCGGTGTGAGCTACCTCGACACGGCGAACTACGAGCCCAAAGACGAGGCGCATTTTGAGTACAGCTGGCAGTGGGCCTACCGCGAGCGTTTCGAGCAGGCCGGACTGACGGCCATCCTCGGCTGCGGCTTCGACCCCGGAGTGACGAGCATCTTCACTGCCTACGCCGCCAAGCACCACTTCGACGAAATCCAGTATCTCGACATCGTCGACTGCAACGCCGGTGACCACCACAAGGCTTTCGCCACGAACTTCAACCCCGAGATAAACATCCGCGAGATTACGCAGAAGGGACTTTATTGGCAGGACGGCAAGTGGGTGGAGACCGAACCGCTCGAAATCCATCGCCCGCTCACCTACCCGAATATCGGGCCGCGCGAGAGCTACCTGCTCCACCACGAGGAAATCGAGAGCCTCGTCAAGAATTATCCCTCCATCCGCCGCGCACGTTTCTGGATGACTTTCGGACAGGAGTACCTCACTCACCTGCGCGTCATCCAGAACATCGGCATGGCCAGCATCAAGCCCATCAATTACAACGGCATGGAGATTGTCCCCTTGCAGTTCCTCAAAGCCGTCCTGCCCAATCCCCAGGACCTCGGAGAGAACTATGACGGAGAGACCAGCATCGGCTGTCGCATCCGTGGCCTCAAAGACGGCAAGGAACACACCTACTACGTCTACAACAACTGCTCTCACCGCGCCGCCTATGAGGAAACGGGCATGCAGGGCGTCAGCTACACCACCGGAGTGCCCGCCACGATCGGCGCGCGCCTCTTCATGCTCGGACAGTGGAAGCGTCCGGGCGTGTGGAACGTAGAGGAGTTCGATCCCGACCCCTTCATGGACGAACTGAACAAGCAGGGACTGCCCTGGCACGAGATCCACGACGGCGACTTGGAGTTTGAGTACTGATTCATCGCAAAACCAGGACAATGGAAACAGGAGACAAAGTTCCCGAGGTGCTCGGCCTTGACGCCGAAGGCCGTGAGGTGCGCCTTGCCGACTACGCCGGACGCAGGCTGGTGCTCTACTTCTATCCCAAGGACAACACCCCGGGATGTACGGCAGAGGCTTGCAGCCTCCGCGACCACTACGACGAGCTCCGCGCCGCCGGCTATGAAGTCGTCGGAGTGAGTGTGGACAGCGCCGCATCGCACCAGCGGTTCAGCGCCAAGCACGCACTTCCCTTCCGGCTTGTGGCCGACACGGACAAAAAACTTGTCGAGGCGTTCGGCGTATGGGCTGAAAAGAAGATGTGCGGGCGCACCTATATGGGCACGGTCCGGACCACGTTCATCATAGCTCCCGACGGACGCGTCGAACGCATCCTCGGCCCGAAAGAGATTAAGACAAAAACGCATGGCGAGCAGCTGCTCGGCCTCGGTGCGTAATCCCAATACGTAACCCTATTTATGGCAACAGAACCCAATAACGAGAAACTCAAAGCCCTGCAAGCCGCAATGGCCAAAATCGAAAAGGACTTCGGCAAGGGCTCCATCATGAAACTCGGCGACGAGCATGTCGAGAACGTAGAGGTCATCCCCACGGGGAGCATCGCCCTGAACGCCGCGCTCGGCGTGGGCGGATACCCGAAGGGCCGCATCATCGAGATCTATGGTCCCGAGAGCTCCGGAAAGACCACCCTTGCGCTCCACGCCATCGCTGAGGCGCAGAAAGACGGTGGCGTGGCCGCCTTTATCGACGCCGAACACGCGTTCGACCGCTTTTATGCCGCCAAATTGGGCGTAGACGTGAACAACCTGCTCATTTCGCAGCCAGATAACGGCGAGCAAGCCCTCGAAATCGCCGACCAGCTCATCCGCTCGTCGGCCATCGACATCATCGTTGTCGACTCCGTGGCAGCCCTCACGCCGAAAGCCGAAATCGAAGGTGACATGGGCGACAACAAAGTCGGCCTCCAAGCCCGCCTGATGAGCCAGGCTCTGCGCAAGCTCACCTCGACCATCAGCAAGACGAACACCACGTGCATCTTCATCAACCAGCTGCGCGAGAAGATCGGCATAGTCTTCGGCAACCCGGAGACGACCACGGGCGGCAATGCCCTGAAATTTTATGCCAGCGTGCGCCTCGACATCCGGAAGGTGACGACCATCAAAGACGGCGACACCCCCATCGGCAACCTCGTGCGTGTCAAGGTTGTCAAGAACAAGGTGGCGCCACCTTTCCGCAAGGCAGAGTTCGAAATCACCTTTGGCGAGGGCATCTCACATGTCGGCGAGATTGTCGACCTCGGTGTCGAGCTGAACCTCATCAAGAAGAGCGGCTCGTGGTACAGTTATGGTGATGCCCGGCTGGGACAAGGCCGCGACGCTGTCAAGAAAATGCTGGCCGACAACCCCGAGCTATGCGACGAACTCGAAGCGCAGATCGCGCAGTCGCTCCTTGAAAATCAGGAATGAACTTATTTAATATACATATCGCTATGAAACCTACACTTTTCCTGCTGGCTGCCGGTATGGGCAGCCGTTACGGTGGCCTGAAACAGTTAGACGGTCTGGGCCCCAATGGCGAGACAATCATGGACTACTCCATCTATGACGCCATCCACGCCGGGTTCGGCAAGCTGGTCTTTGTCATCCGCAAGGACTTCGAACAGGATTTCCGCGAGAAGGTGCTCAGCAAGTACGAGGGCCACATCCCTTGCGAACTGGTGTTCCAGGCTCTTGACGCCCTGCCCGAGGGTTTCACCTGTCCGGAAGGCCGCACGAAGCCTTGGGGCACCAACCATGCCGTGATGATGGGGGAGAACGTCATCCACGAACCCTTTGCCGTCATCAACTGCGACGACTTCTATGATCGCGACGCTTTCCGCGTGATGGGCAAGTTCCTGAGCGAACTGCCGGAAGGCGCGAAGAACACCTACGCCATGGTGGGCTTTCGCGTGGGCAATACGCTCTCGGAGAGCGGCACCGTTTCGCGCGGCATCTGCGAGAAGAATGAGAAAGGTTATTTGACCTCGGTCGTAGAGCGTACCAAGATCCAGCGCTTCGACGGCGTGGTGAAATACCTTGACGACAACGAAGAGTGGGTGGCCATTCCCGACACGACACCAGTGTCGATGAACTTTTGGGGCTTTACGCCGGATTATTTCGCATACAGCAAGGAATTCTTCAAGACGTTCCTGAGCGATCCGAAAAACATGACGAACTTGAAGAGCGAGTTCTTCATTCCCTTGATGGTCGACAAACTCATCACCGATGGCACGGCCACGTGTGAGGTGCTCGACACTGAGAGCAAGTGGTTCGGCGTGACTTATCCCGAAGACCGTCCGGCTGTTGTTGAGAAGTTCAAGAAACTCGTCGAGGACGGCGTTTATCCCAACAAATTGTTCTAAACAGAAAAGCAAAACAGAAAGGCGGCTGTTCCCGTACAGGGACAGCCGCCTTTTCTTGTGCCAGCCGCGGGATTCTATGCGTCCGGGCGGAAGACTGTCAGTTCGAACATAAGGACGGTCAGAACGGCTCTGCCGGATAAATCCGTGGAATAAAGTAAGCGGGCCCCGCCGCTCGCACTCAGCGAACAGCGGGGCCCGTTTTCAGGGTTTCATGTGGACGGCAGGGCGGGTGTCAGACGAGGCCCTTGCCATGGCAGTTCTTGAATTTCTTGCCACTGCCGCACGGGCAGGGGTCGTTGCGGCCCGGAGTCTTCTCTTTGACGATAGGTTCCTGGCGGCGTTCGCGCGTGTCGCGCTGCGCGGCTTCGGCGGCTCCGCCGTCGCTCAGGTCTTCGTGGCTTTCGGTGTACTTGGGTTGCTTGTGCTGGGGTTCAGGAGCTGCCTCACGCACTTCCTCGGGTGTCTGCACTGGGATTTGCCCGCGCATCAGCGTGCTGACTGACGTGTTGTTGATCTTGTTCACCATGTTGTCGAAGAGCGTCACGCTTTCGAGTTTGAACACAAGCAGCGGGTCTTTTTGCTCGTAGCTGGCATTCTGTACCGACTTCTTCAATTCGTCAAGCTCACGCAGGTTTTCTTTCCAGGCGTCGTCGATGTTGTGAAGCAGGATGGCTTTCTCGAACTCGCGGACGACAACCTTACACTCGCTCTCGTAGGCTTCTTTGAGGTTGCAGCGGATGTTGTAGACCAACTTGCCGTCCGTGATGGGCACGAGGATGTTTTCGTACATCGCGGCTTGGTTCTCGTAGACGTTCTTAATTACCGGCGAGGCCACCTCGCTGAGGCGGTCGATCTTGCGTTTGAAGTTGGCCATCGCGGCTTGGAAAGAGCTCTCGAAGAGGTCCTCGCGGCGTTTCGCGTTGAAGTCAGACTCGCTGAAAGGCACCTCCATGGCCATCACTTCGAGGAACTGGTCGCGGCAGCCGTCGTAATCGTTGTTTTCGATGATATTGACGACGCGGTCCCAAATCATGTTGGTGATGTCCATGCCGATGCGCTCGCCCATAAGGGCGTGGCGGCGTTTCTCGTAGATGACGGTACGCTGTTTGTTCATGACGTCGTCATATTCGAGCAGGCGCTTACGGATGCCGAAGTTGTTTTCTTCCACTTTCTTCTGCGCCCGCTCGATGCTCGAATTAATCATCGGCGATTCGATCATCTCGCCCTCTTTGAAGCCCAGCTTGTCCATGATGTGGGCGATGCGTTCCGTGGCGAACAGGCGCATGAGGTTGTCTTCAAGTGAGACGAAGAAGACGGACGAACCCGGGTCGCCCTGGCGTCCGGCACGGCCTCGGAGCTGGCGGTCGACGCGGCGGCTCTCGTGGCGTTCGGTGCCGATGATGGCCAGACCGCCGGCATTGCGCACTTCTTCGCTGAGCTTGATGTCCGTACCACGTCCGGCCATGTTGGTCGCTATGGTCACGGCGCCGAGCAGACGCTCTTCTTCGTGCTTTGTGCCGTCAGCGTCTTCGATGATGACTTTCCCGAGGGTGCTCTGTCCGGCCTGTGCCACGATGTCGGCTTCCTTCTGGTGGAGCTTGGCGTTGAGCACATTGTGCGGGATGTGGCGTAGTTGCAGCATACGGCTGAGCAACTCGGAGACGTCGACGCTCGTCGTACCGACAAGCACGGGGCGGCCTTCGTTGCGCATCTTGACGATTTCGTCGATGACGGCGGCGTACTTCTCACGCTTCGTCTTGTACACGCGGTCGTTGAGGTCTTTGCGGATGACGGGGCGGTTTGTCGGGATTTCGACGACGTCGAGCTTGTAGATGTTCCAGAACTCGCCAGCCTCGGTGACGGCCGTACCGGTCATGCCTGACAGCTTGTGATACATACGGAAGTAGTTTTGCAGCGTAATCGTGGCAAATGTCTGGGTGGCTGCCTCGATTTTCACGTGCTCCTTGGCTTCGACAGCTTGGTGCAGGCCGTCGCTCCACCGGCGGCCTTCCATGATGCGGCCCGTCTGCTCGTCAACGATTTTGACCTGTCCGTCCATCACGACATACTCCTCGTCCTTGTTGAACATGGTGTATGCTTTGAGCAGTTGCAGGATGGTGTGGACGCGTTCGCTCTTGACGGCGTAATCGGCCAGGAGGGAGTCTTTCTTGGCGAGGCGCTCGTCGTCGGTGAGCGACTTGTCGGCCTCGAGCATCGATATTTCAGACGTGATGTCGGGCAGGACGAAAAGCGTCGGGTCGTTCACCGTCTTTGCGAGCCATTCGTTGCCCTTGTCGGTCAGGTCGACGGAGTTCAGTTTCTCGTCGACCACGAAATAGAGCGGTTCGACAGCCTCTGGCATCCGTTTGTTGTTGTTCTCCATGTATATCTCTTCGGTTTTGAGCATACCGGCCTTGATGCCGTGTTCGGAGAGATATTTGATGAGCGGCCTGTTCTTCGGCAGCGCCTTGTGGCTTCGGAAGAGGGCAAGGAAGCCTTCTTCCTGCTGTTTCTTGTCTTCGCTGGCGATGAGTTGTTTGGCTGTGGCGAGATACTGCGTGGCGAGTTTGCGTTGTGTCTCGTAAAGGCGTTCGACAAGGGGCTGGTATTGTTCGAAGAGCTGGTCATCGCCTTTGGGAACGGGGCCGGAAATGATAAGTGGCGTACGGGCGTCGTCGATGAGCACGGAGTCGACCTCGTCGACGATGGCGTAGTTGTGGCTGCGCTGTACGAGGTCGCGGGGACTCATCGCCATGTTGTCGCGCAAGTAATCGAAGCCGAACTCGTTGTTCGTGCCGAACGTGATGTCGGCCTGGTAGGCACGGCGTCGGGCTTCGGAGTTAGGCTGGTGCTTGTCGATGCAGTCGACGCTGAGGCCGTGGAACATGTAGAGCGGTCCCATCCACTCGGAGTCGCGTTTAGCCAGGTAGTCGTTGACTGTGACGACGTGGACTCCGTTGCCGGTGAGTGCATTGAGGAACACGGGGAGCGTGGCGACGAGGGTCTTTCCTTCACCGGTGGCCATCTCGGCGATCTTTCCCTGGTGGAGGACCACGCCGCCGAAGAGCTGGACGTCGTAGTGGACCATGTTCCATTTAAGGTCGTTTCCGCCGGCCATCCAGTGGTTTTGGTAGATAGCCTTGTCGCCTTCGATGCGCACGAAGTCGTGCTTGGCGGCCAGTTCACGGTCGAAGTCGTTGGCGGTCACTACGATCTCTTCGTTTTCGGCAAAGCGGCGTGCTGTGTCCTTGACGATGGCGAACGCGTCCGGCAGGGCCTCGTTGAGTGCAACTTCGTAGCGTTCGAGCACTTCCTTTTCGAGCTTGTCGATCTGGTTGAAGATAACCTCGCGGTCTTCGATGGGAGTGTCCTCCACTTTGGCCTTCAATGCTGCGATTTTTTCTTTGAGGTCGTTCGCTGAACTTTGGATTTTTTCTTGCAGCTCCTTGGTCTTTGCGCGCAGGGCGTCGTCGTCGAGGGCTTGGATCGCGGGGTATGCGGCCTTTACTTTTTCCACCCACGGCTGGATGAGTTTCATGTCGCGCGTCGACTTGTTGCCGAAGAGCTTGCTCAGGAATTTGTTGATATCCATTATTTATAGTCTTTGTTTACGAGTGAAATTTTTGTCCGTGCAAAAATAATCATTTAAGGGGAAGTCGTGTTCGCCTGTGTCTCCTTTTCTCTCTCTTGTCAGTCATGCGGGCACGGTTGCGGCGGCTGTCAGAAAAGAGGTGTGGCGAAGCAAGCGTTCGGGGCACGGATGCGCATCGCTTTCGACAGGGTCGGGGCGATGTAGTCAACGGTGACGAGCGTCGTGACTTTTTCCGGCTTTATGCCGTAGCCGAAGAAAATGACCGGAAAGGGGACATAGCCCGTCCCGACGATGTAGTTCTCGCCGGTGTCTTCATTGACGAAGCGCCATCCCGGCGCCACTTGTATGAGGATGTCGCCGGAAGTTTGAGGGTTATAAGCATTGCGCAGCTTGTTGATGCCTGGCGTCCATGCGCCAAGGCGGATGCGTTGTGAGGTATAGACGTCTTTCACGCCGCTCAGCTGGATCAGGAAATCCTGCGTGCGGCTGAGTACTTCGGTGAGGTACAGTTGTTTGTCCTCGATGAGCTTTTTGTTCAGGTAAATCTCCTGACCGAAGCATGCCTCGACGTAGTTGCCCTGTCCGTAGACTGCCATGAGATACATGTTCAGCAGGGCAGCCGAACGTTTGATATCGAACGTACCGGTCGGGATACGGAACTTTTGTAGGTCGGCAGGTTCTTCCTTGCAGTAGCCTGTCGACGTGACGACAAACAGGGCGTTGGCCAATCCCACTTTCCGGTCGACGGCGGCGATGATGTCCGACAGGGCTTTGTCGATGCGCACATAGGTGTCCTGCATCTCCATGGGCGCCTGGCTGACAGGGCGGTTGTCGTAGTTGCCGGCGTAGAGCATGACGGCAAGGTAGTCCGTAGTGGCGTCGCTGCCGATGTTCGATTTCCAGAGGCAGTCTCTCGCCATGGCGGCGACTTCTTCGTTGACCGGTGCGCTGGTCTTGAAGAGGCGGAAGCGGCTGTGGCCTTTGAACTCGTGGCTGAACGTTTCCGTCGAGCCGTCCGAGGTGTAATAGGAGAAGTCGCCGTTGCGTTGGTAGAACGGTTCCCACTTATAGCGTCGGAGCTGCTTGTCGAGGGAGTTGTCGCGGTTGCGCGTGCTGGCCCATTCGGGCAGTGAGCCGTAGTAGCTCGATGTACACCAATTGCCCGTTTGGTTATCGATCCAGACCGAGACGTCGGCAGCGTGGCCGGCGGCCAAGACGGCGGCGTCGCAGAACGGTGCGATGGAGTAGACGAGCGCTTTTCCGTCAGTCGCCACTTTCAGCTCGTCGCTGACGGTCGATACGGCCAAGTGCTGCGGCGACGCGCCAGTGTCTGTCCCGATGCCCTTGCAGCTCCGGTCGTCCACACAGTTCACGCCGCGCATGGCTGAGAGGTCGAACCATTTTTGCCCCACTATGCCGTGATAGAAAGGTGTGCTTCCGGTGGCGATGCTGGCCGTGGCAGAGGCACGGTCGACCGTGGCGATGGGGAATTCTCCCTGCGTGTATATTTTCCCGTTGCCCATCAGGCGTTTGAACCCGTTCTCACCGTAAAGCGGCATGAACGCTTGCATGTAGTCCGAGCGCAGCTGGTCGATCAGGATGTTGACCACGAGCTTCGGGGCTGCCGGGTTTTGGGCTTCGGCAGCCAAGACCGCCATGACGGCGAGGAGCGATGTGAGCAATCGGTTCTTATTCATTCGTTTTGTTTAGGTAAGCCAGACTGACCCGGGCGACGGACAGCAGGGCCAGTCCGTTGATGAAAAAGAGCAGTTCCGCAGGAACCGTTTGTCCTGTCAGTGGCGAGAACGCGGTGAAAGCCCAGATGACCGCGGGTGCGGCGATGTGGTAGGCGTCCCGGCGCCGGCGCCGTGCTCTCCGTATCTCCCAAGGGAGGTAGAGCAGGGGCAGCGGGTTCAGCACGGCGATGAGCCAGTTGCTGTCGACGCCCGGATGGGTTGAGGCAAAGAACAGGAATGTGATGAGGCAACCCGCCACTCCTTGAAGGGCGATGAACGGGATGTCGAACCACCACCAGTTGCGTCGCTTGACGACCTGAATCACGGCCACGCCCAACGCCAGCACAAACCATGCCAAAGCCGTTTTCCGCGGCGTGAACCATGTCTGGGTTTCTGTGTCGGGAGCCTGTGGCGTCAATTGTCGGGTTTCTGTCACGGCTGGGCGGCGGTTGCCCGTTTCGTCCACGATGACAGCTCCCGCCATGTCCCGTTCGAGCAGGAGCGGCAGGAAGTCCTGTCCGGGCGTGTCGAGCGTCTGGTCGGCCTCCGTGCCGATGAGGAGGTCTTGCCCGAAGCGCAGCCACGCATCCTGAGCCGTGAACACGTGCAGGAGGTCGCGATAGCTGTGCGGCGGGTTGTCCGGCCAGCGGATTTCGCCGTTCACGGCCATCTCGATGATGTCCCGCGCCTGCGTCGTACAATTCTTGTCGAAGAAGTTGTAGCGGTAGACCCGGTTCTCGGGCAGGTAGTTAGCCACCAGAAAGGCAAAGAGGCGGGCCTTTTCGTCGCTGTCAAGGTTGAGCACCTGTTCGTTGACGAATCGGTCGTCCTCAGCGTAGTTCATTACGAAGTAGTCAAAGGGTGCGACGCCCAACTGGTAGTCGGTCTCGCCCAAGACGAAGCGCCAGATGAAATGAGGCTGCTCGAAGTTGAACACGCCGTAGTTGAACGCCCAGTCTTCGCCCGTGCTGTCGTTGCGCACGCGTATGGCCGTGTGGCCGTAGACCTCATAGGTCTCTTCGCCCGGTCCGCACGTGATGAGGCTCACATGCAGCGAGTCTGCGGCCGGCCCCGCCGTCGCGGGGTATGTGGCTGCCAGCCACAGGCAGGCAAGCCATAAGAGGTGAAGGCAGTGTCTCATGCTGGACAGTTACGGGCTACAAAAGTACGCTATTTCTCTGAATTACCCCGCATCCTGCGTCAAAAGTTTACCATCCTGTCTCGTCCCATCCTGCGTCCTGATACCATTCTGTCTGCCGGAAGGCCTCGTTCAGGTCGCCGTACAGGCAGGCCGAGGCGTTGTCGGTGTACTTGATGTCAGGGATGAAGCACGAGACGCCGCAGTAGTATTCGTCGCGCGTGGCGTAAGTGAAGGCGCCCGGTCCGGTCCAATAGCTTTTGCTGACGTCCATGTAGGGCACGGCAAGGTCGAACTGCCGCCGCCATACGGCATAGTCTGCGGGACCGAGGATGCGGTGCATGGCGCTGCCGAAGTCGTAGAATTCCGGGCGGTAGTAGTAGTTCATGACATAGGGCTGATAGGCCATGACGCCCGTCATGTCGATTTGGGCGCCGTTCCTTACGTATTGGGGGAGCAGGCTGGCCGTCAGTGTGGCCAGGTCTTCGAGCTCGCTGGTCTTCACTGCTGCGAAGGCGAAGCCGTCATTGCCATAGAGATCGGCGTAGTTTCCGCCTGTCACGTCGCGGAAATAGGTGCGTGCCGCGTCGATCGGGTCTTCGCTGAAAAAGCCGTAACGCAGTTCGTTGGTGTAGTGCGTGCCATAGCCCGGCGTCGGGAGGGGCGAGGCGAGGACGTAGTCCGTCACGTTGCGCAGGGCGTAGCTCGACTCGATGCACTGCATCAGGCAGGAGTCGAAGAAGAGGAAGCGCAAGTGCACGCCGGCGTTGCTGATGGCCTGGGCCATGTCGTCGATGTCCATCGACGCGCCCATTTGTCCTGTGACGTCCACGTCCCAGGCCATGTTGCCGCCCTCGCCCGTATCGATGCCGAAGGCGCGGTTGGAGCGGTAGTTTTTGTTCGGTGCGGGCAGCCACCCGTCGGAGTGCGACCACATGACGAGGCCATACTCCTGGGAGGGGAAGTATTGCTTCGTCCATGCCAGCACGTCTTTCAGCGTTTCCGGGTCCGACGAGTTGGCATCACGCGCGAACGTGCGCACCAGATAAGGGGCGGGGCGGTCTTTCGTGAAGCGGTACATGCGTGGATTCTCCGCATCGTCGATATAGACGATGAAGCGGTCTGCGTCATCTATATATTGTGCGCCGAGCGACATTTCGATGGAGTCGCGCTTCTGAAACTGCGTGCCTGTGCCTAAGGAGTTCTGCGCCGAAACGTAGACGAGCACCGTACGGTTGCCCGTTTCGTCGGGGAATGGTGTGAAGCCGGGGTCGTCCGGATCGTCGGAGCAACTCACGGTCATGCCCGGCGCGAGGCTGGCGGCCAAAGTCATGAAGAGATGTTTTTTCATCAAGTCAAGTATTTTCAAACGTTATATTTATATGTGTATATCCCAGTCCGCGCAGGAGCGAGGTGAACTGCTGGCGCGCGTTCTGGCGTGCTGCTTCCATGTTCTCCTGCGTCAGGCAGCGGTGCATCATGGCCTCGCGTGCCCGTTCGTAGAGTTGTTGCCGCGTGGCGGCGTCCCACCGCCCCCGTTCGTAGAAAGAGCGCGTGCGGGCTTCGTCGATGAAGCGCTCGTCGAGCAACTTGACAGGCGGCAGGCGCAGCCACGCCGTGTCGCCACGGGCAGTGGCCCATCCGGGCGCTGCGTCGCGCAGGTCGATGCCTATGCGCAGTGTGCCCGTGTAGATGCGCACGAGCTGGCGGACGCCGGTCCAACTCGTGGCCACAGTGTCGACGAGTTCTTCGGTGCTGACAGTGAGCAGTTCCCACTGCCCGATGTCTTTCAGCGCCGTTATCTCTTCTGGCGTGGCGTCGATGGCCGTGGTGTGTGTCAGGCCGACCGACGTTCCGCCCCGTTTGCAGAAACGGATGAGGCCACCCGTCACGAAGAGTGCCGCAAGCAGGGCTACCAGCCACCACCGTCGGGCGAGCCACCAGAGCACTCCCGCTGCCGTCAGCCGCCGTTTCTCTCCTCCACGCCGTATCATGGGGCAAGGCGTTGGTTGGCCCCGTCGGCCGGGGCGCGGTGTTCTACAAGGTCACTGGCCCGCAGGCCGTGGCGGAAGCGGATGGTGACGTCGCTCTCGGCATAACCGAGGTCTGTCAGCAGGGGGATGAGGGTTCGCGCCGCCGAGGCGCGTGCTGCTTCGACAAGGCCGTAGCGGTCGATGTGGCTGACGATTGAGTCTTCGCCCTGTCGCGCCAGTTCGGCCAGCTCGGCGTCGCTGTATGCGGAGCGCATCGGGTCGGTGAACTGGCGGGTGGCGTAGTGGTCCACTTTTGACGACGTCACTGTCACGACTGGGTCGGGCAGGGTCAGTGTGATGTGCCGTCCCTGCCGGCTGACGTGTGTCGAGTCGAAACCTGCGAAATCGATGTAGGCTTTGAGCGTCACGTCGATGGGCACCACCGCTTTGCGGTCGCCCAGCGGCAGGCGCACGTCGTAGTCCGACGAGAGGAGGCGGCCCTTCATCCGCACCTCGTCGCTGTGTGTCACGAGTTTGTGCACCTGCATCTCGGCCGTGTAGAGGCGTGAGCAGCGGCTCACTTGCAGCACCAGTTTGGCCACGGTGTCGCGTGCGGCGGTCCGTTCGGGTTGCAAGGAGCCGCGCTGGCGGCAGGCCGTCAGGCAGATCATGGCCGCCAGCGTCAGGGCGGCGGGCCGGAGTGGACGGAAAAGGACGTCGGTGCGGTACATTTCGGGCAAAGATAGTGCAAACGAGCGGAATGACAGTCGAAAAGCCGTAGGAATTTCGACAAGTCATGCCCGAGTGCCGGAAAACGTAGGGGCGCCACTTGTGACGCCCGTGCCCGGGAGGAACACGGGGACGGCCGTCCCGGCCGCGAGGCCGCTTGTCTTGCCCGTCGGCTTTTGGGCGCTTTCTGTCGCAGTGACAGGATTTCCTGCCGCAGCGACTGAAAATCCTGTCGCCCTGCCCGCCTTTCCTGCCTGCCGGGGCGAGTTTGCAAACGGGTTGCAAAACAAACGGCCTATCTTTGCCACAAAAACAAACGTAACACGTATGGAAATCATCAAAGAATGGGGATGGACAGCCTTTTCGGCCCTTATGCTTGTGGCCGGTGTGGCGATGGGCCTTGCCGGAGTGGAGTGGTTTGCCACCCCGTGGGTGGCTTTTGTCTGGTATTTGGCGGCGGTGCTCCCTGTGGGCTGGCCCGTCGTCGCCGAGACCGTTGAGGCTTTCAGGGAAGGCGACGTTTTCAACGAGTTCCTGCTCATGGTGGTGGCTGCGGCCGGGGCTTTCGCTATCGGCGAGTATCCCGAAGGGGTGGCTGTCATGCTCTTCTATGCCGTCGGCGAGACGTTGCAGGACCGCGCCGTCGACCGTGCGCGGGGCAACATCCGCGCCCTGCTGGCCTTGCGTCCCGACCGTGTCCGCGTGGAGCGCGGCGGGCAGGCGGTCGATTGTCAGCCTGAGGAAGTCCGTCCCGGCGACCGCATCGAACTGGCGGCAGGGCAGCGTCTGGCTGTCGACTGCCGCCTGCTTTCGTCCGAAGGCGTCTTCGACACGTCGGCCCTGACGGGCGAGAGCTTGCCGCGCCGTTTGGCCGGAGGCGCCGAAGTGCCTGCCGGATACATAGCCTTGGGCGGCAGCCTGCGCTTTGAGGCACTCCGTCCTTATGCCGAGAGCGCCACGGCCCGCATCCTGCGCCTGGTGGAGGACGCGGCTGCCCGCAAGGCGCCCACCGAACTGCTCATCCGCCGGCTGGCGCGGGTCTACACTCCCGTGGTCATGCTTCTGGCCGCGCTGGTGGCCCTCGTGCCCGCCGTGCTCAGTTGGTCCGGCGTGCCGGGCATTGCACCGGTCGAATGGGTGGGACGTGCCCTCGTGTTTCTCGTCATAGCCTGCCCGTGCGCCCTCGTTGTCAGCATCCCGCTGAGCTACTTCGGTGGCATCGGGGCGGCATCGCGGCGGGGCATCCTCTTCAAGGGTGGTCACGTCCTCGACGCCGTGGCGCGTCTCGGTGTCGTGGTGTTCGACAAGACCGGCACCTTGACGTGCGGCACATTCACCGTGGAGCGAGTGGAGGCCGCCGAGGGGTTCACGCCCGACGGAATGCTCCGCTTGGCCGCTGCTGTCGAGCGCCACAGCCTCCACCCCGTGGCCGTGGCGCTCGTCCGCGCTGCCCGCCGGCTGGGGCCCGGCTTGCCCGATGCCTCGGACGTGGAGGAGGTGGCCGGGCGTGGCATGCGTGCCATGGTCGAGGGGAAGCGCGTGGCACTGGGCAACGCCCGTCTCATGGAGGAAGAAGGAGTCAGCGTGCCGGCTGTCGAAACCGCAGGGACCGCCGTTTTCTGCGCTGTCGACGGGCGCTATGCCGGCGTTGTCTCCGTGGCCGACGAACCCCGTCCCGATGCCGCTGAGGCCGTAGCCGCGCTCCGCCGCCTAGGCGTGGCCGAAACCGTAGTCCTTTCCGGCGACCGCCGGCCTGCCGTCGAGGCGCTTGCCGCCCGCTTGGGGCTTGATAAGGCCGAGGCAGAATTGCTCCCCGAAGATAAAGTCGTATCTTTGCAGCGCATCATGGCGTCCGGCATGCCGACTGCTTTCGTGGGCGACGGCATCAACGACGCCCCTGTGCTGGCTGCGGCCGACGTCGGCGTGGCCGTGGGCGACAGTGGCAGCGACGTGGCCATCGAGACAGCCGGCCTCGTCTTGCAGGACGGCCGCCTGACTGCCCTGCCGGAGGCCATCGGCATCGCGCGGCGCACTCACCGCATCGTGTGGCAGAACATCGTCTTTGCCCTTGGCGTGAAGGTGGCGGTCATGGCGCTTGGCGCCATGGGGATGGCTACTCTCTGGATGGCCGTCTTCGCCGACACGGGCGTCGCCCTGCTCGCCGTGCTCAACGCGGTGCGCATTCTGAAACAACCGAAAAGATAATAAGAAAATCCCATGTCCTACACCGACAGCGAGACCCTGCTCCACCACAAAGGCGTGCGCCCCACGGCCATCCGCCTGCTCATCCTCGACGCCATAGCCGCCATGCAGCGGCCCGTCTCGCTGCTTGAGCTCGAAGCGAAGTTAGGAACCGTCGACCGCTCCACTATCTTTCGTACCGTCACCCTCTTCCTCGCGCACGACGTGCTGCACGGTTTTGAAGACGGGAGCGGCTCGCTGAAATACGAGCTCTGTGACGGCGGCGAAGCCCATACCGTCGACGACATGCACACGCACTTTTTCTGTGAAGCGTGTCACCGCACGTTCTGCATGAAAACGACGCACGTTCCGCAGGTCGCCCTGCCCGAGGGCTTTGTCCAGCACAGCGTCAATTACGTCGTCAAGGGGCTGTGTGCCGACTGCCGCCGCAGGGCCGAGCGGCGGGGTGAGGACGTGGGCTGAACGGCTCACTCCGTCTTGCGGTAGCTTACGACGGCCCACGCGCCGAGTCCCACGGCCATCAGTGCCAGCGCCCCGAACTGGGGCAGCAGGTCGGCGAACGAACTGCCTTTTAAGTAGAGCGCACGCATCGCCTCGCCGTAGTAGCGCGTCGGCAGGCCGTAGGTCACGGTCTGTGCCCAGCGGGGCATCGACGCTATGGGCGTAAAAAGACCTCCCATGAGGATGAATATCATCACAAAGAAATAAATCACGAACAGGGCTTGGCGCAACGTCGTCGAATAGTTTGACACGACGAGACCGAAGCCAGAAGCCACACTCGTAAAGAGCAGCGACGCCAGCAGGATGAGCCACAGGCTTCCCGCAGGCCAGACGCCGTAGACCAGGCCGCCCACCGCGACTCCCAGGCCGACGGCCACGAGCCCGATGACCCAGAACGGAATGAGCTTGCCCATCGTGAAGGTCAGGCGGCTGATGGGCGTCACGTTGATTTGTTCGATTGTCCCGATCTCCTTTTCGCTGACGATGTTCAGGGCCGGCAGCACGCCGCACAGGATGAGCACGAGCAGCGTCATGAGCGCCGGGATCATGTAGGCCCGGTAGTCGAGCGTCGGGTTGTAGCGGTATTGCACGGCGAGGCGTCCTCCGTCCGCCGGGGCGGCCTGCGCGGCGGTGAGCTGGCTGAGGTAGCTGGCCCCGATTTGGGCTTTGGCGGCGTTGACGGCGTTGGCCGTGATCTGGACACGGGGCTCGGCAGGCGCGCCTCCGAGATCGCGCCCGTAGCCGGCGGGGATGGTGAGCACGATGTCGGCGCGGTCGTCCTCGACCAGGCGGAGCGCGCCGCCGTAAGCCGTGGGACGCGCCACGAGCGTGAAGTAGGGCGAGGCTGCCACACGGTCCGTGAGGCGGCGCGAAGCCATAGTGCGGTCGTGGTCGACGACGGCCACGCGTACTTCCTTGACGTCCATCGTCGTCACCAAGGGCGCCACGAGCATCACCATGAGCGGCACCATCAGCGCAATGCGCGGCAGGATGGCGTTCCTCATGAATTGTTTGAATTCCTTTTCGAGCAGGTAGGGCAGTACGGCCATGTCAGTCTATCCTTTTGTTATACTTTTTCAGTGCTACGATGAGCGTGGCGACGGTCATGCCCGTCAGGACGGCCAGCTCGGGCCATACGCGCGTCAGGGGCAACCCTTCGATCATCACCTTGCGCACGGCGCCGATGTACCACCGCGCCGGCACGACGGCCGAGAGCCATTGGAGCGGCAGGGGGGCGTTTTCGACGGGAAATATCATGCCCGATAGCAGAATAGTGGGCAGCATCATCGAGACCAAGGCCACAATCATGGCAGCCACCTGCGTGCGCACCAGCGTCGAGATAAGAAGTCCGATCGACAGGGCAAAGACGATGTAGACCAGCGAGAGCGTCACCGTAGCCGCCACGTGGCCTGCCAAGGGAATGCCCAGCAGGAAGCGGGCCAGGAGGAGGATTGTCGCGAGGTTGATGCACGAGACGGCGAAGTAGGGCGTGATCTTCGCGGCGATGGTGATCATCGGACTGACTGGCGAGACGAGCAGCAGTTCGATGCTCCCGGTCTCCTTCTCGCGGACAATGGCCACCGAGGTGAGCACCGAGCAGATAATGACGAAGATGAGGCCCATCAGGCCGGGCACGAAGTTGTGAGCGCTGAGCATCTGGGGGTTGTAGAGCATGCGGACGTCGGGCGTGCTTCCGGTCAGGGCGCCCGCCACGTAGCCCGCGGCCATCGTGGCCGTGTTCGGGTTTGAAGCGTCGACGATGAGCTGCATCCGCCCCTGCCGTCCGTCGGCCACGAGCACGGCATCCGCTTCGCCCCGCCGCAGGGTGCGGTCGATGGCTTCGTCCGTGGCGTTGAGGCCGATGCCCTGCACGCTTTTCCTGTCAGCCGTCCCGTTTCCCCTGTCAGCCGTCCGGTCATTTCTGTCAGCCGGCTTGCCGTTGCTTCCGGCCGGGGTGTTGAGCGGCTCGATGCGCAGGTAGTGACTGGCGTCGAGCCGCGCGGCCAGCCTTCCGACGTCGGTCAGCCGGCCGGTAGTTGCCACGCGGACGCGCAGGTCGTTGACCTCGGTCGAAATAGCGAAACCGAAAAGGATGATTTGGACAATCGGGAGCAGCACGACGACGAGCAGCGTGCGCCGGTCGCGCAGGATGTGGAGCGCTTCTTTACGGACAAAGGCGAGGAACGTTGTCATGACTGTGAGCGTTTGGCGGTTTGCGCCAGGCCGATGAAGACTTCCTCCATCGACGCGGCGCCGTGTTCTTGTTTGAGCCGTGCGGGCGTGCCGAGCGCGCGGATCTGCCCGTCGACCATGATCGACACGCGGTGGCAGTATTCGGCCTCGTCCATGTAGTGGGTGGTGACGAATACCGTAGTGCCCGTGGCGACGGCCTCGTCGATCATCTCCCAGAAAGCCCTGCGCGTGGCGGGGTCGACACCGCCCGTGGGCTCGTCGAGGAAGACGAGGGGCGGCCGGTGTAGCATGGCTACGGAGAAAGCCAGTTTTTGTTTCCGTCCCAGAGGCAGGTCGGCCACGCGCTTGCGGCGTTCGGCTTCCATGCCAAGGCTTCCGACCAGCTCGTCGGTGCGCCGGGCCAGCTCGGCGCGGCGCAAACCGTAAATGCCGCCGAAGAGGCGGATGTTCTCAGCCACGGTGAGGTCGTCGTAGAGCGAGAAGCGCTGGCTCATGTAGCCGATGTGGCGTTTGACGGCCTCGGGCTGCCGCGTGATGTCGCAGCCGGCCACGCGCCCCCAGCCTTCGGTCGGGCGGCTCAGGCCGCAGAGCATGCGCATGGCAGTGGTCTTTCCGGCTCCGTTAGCGCCGAGAAAACCGAAGATTTCGCCCGGCATGACGCTCAGCGTGATGTGGTCTACGGCCGTAAAGCGGCCGAAGCGCTTGGTCAGTCCGCGCGTCTCGATGATAGGTTCAGTCATGGTGTTCAGTCAGTTTCATGAAACAGTCTTCGATTCCGGGTTCGATAGGGCGCAGCCTGACGTCCGTAAAGCCCTTTTGGGAGAGATGGGCGAGGAGCCCGCCGGGGTCAGGGCAGCCGCGGAAGGTCAGGTGAAGCTCGGCGCCGAACGCATAGCAGCTCCCCGTCGCTCCGAAACGGCGGGCAGCGAGCAGGAGGGCATGACGGTCGCCGCCCGCACTGAGCCCGAAAAGTTCGGCGCCGAAGCCGCGGCGCACGCCGTCGGGCGTGTTGATGCCGAGCAGGCGGCCCTCGTGACAGAGGGCGATGCGGTCGCACCGTGCGGCTTCGTCCATGTAAGGCGTCGAGACGACGATGGTCATGCCTTGGCTGCGGAGCTGGCCGAGGATAGTCCAGAACTCGCGGCGCGATATGGGGTCGACGCCTGTCGTCGGCTCGTCGAGGAAGAGCACGGCGGGCCGGTGGATCAGCGCGCAGCTCAGGGCCAGCTTCTGCTTCATCCCGCCCGACAGTTTGCCCGCCGGGCGCGAGGCGAAGCGCTCGAGCATGCCGTAGATGGGCGCGATGAGGTCGCGGCCTTCTGCCGGGTCGGCGTGGAACAGCGCGGCGAAGAACGCGAGGTTCTCGGCCACTGTCAGGTCGGGATAGAGGGAGAATCGGCCGGGCATGTAGCCCACGCGGCGTCGCACCTCGGCATATTGTCGCACCACGTCGAAGCCCAAGACCGTGGCCCGGCCTGCGTCGGGGCGCGACAGGGTCACGAGCAGGCGGAAAAGGGTCGTCTTTCCGGCTCCGTCGGGGCCGATGACGCCGAAGAGCTCGCCCTGTTCGGCGGCAAACGTGACGCCGTCGAGCGCCGTGAGGCTGCCGAAGCGCTTGGTCAGGTTTTCAGCCGTAACTGCTGGCATGGCTAATGCAGGTGAAGTTCGCCATAGGTGCCGAGTTTGATGCGCCCGTCGTTCCTGACGGCCACCTTGATGGCGTAGACGAGGTTGGCGCGGCTGTCGCGCGTTTGGATACCCTTGGGAGTGAATTCGCTTTCTGCTGCGATCCACGTGACGCGCCCGTCGTAGTCGAAGCGCCGGTCGCCGCCGAAGTCGGCCGTCACCCTGACGTGCTGTCCGAGTCTGACGTCTGCCAGCTGGTCCGAAGTGACGTAAGCGCGCAGATACACATTTGTCAGGTCGGCCAGCCGGATCAGCGGGCGGCCCACGGTGGCCATCTCGCCGGGTTCGGTGTAGCGTTCGAGCACTGTGCCGCCCGTCGGTGCGATGGTGCGGCAACGGGCGATGCGGTCGTCAATCTGTGCCACTTGGAGGTCGACCGAGGCGCGCTGCGCTGTGAGGCTGCGGTCGCTCCGGCTGAGCGTCGAGAGCCGGGCGGCGAGCTCTTTTTCGGTGGTGCGGAGGGCGGCTTCGGCGTCGTCTACCTGTTTGTCGGTGGCCGCACCGTCGTGGTGCAGGCGGCGCAGGCGTTCCAACTCATGCTGCTGGCGGGTGATGTCGCTGCGCAGTGCGGCCACTTGGGCGCTGATGTCGGGGCGTCCCTCGTCGACCGAGCGCGACTGGGCACGGAGCTGGAGTTTTTGAAGATAGAGGGCGGACGTGTCAACCTGGGCGATGAGTTCGCCTGCCGCCACGGTGTCGCCTTCCTGCACCGTGAGGCTGACGATGCGGCCGGCGACCTCGCTCGACAGGGTCACTTCGGTGGCTTCGAACGTGCCTGTGGCGTCGAATGCCGGCTCGTCGGCGCAAGCCGTGAGGAGCAGGGCGAGGAGAGGGAGGTAGTGTAGGGTTCTCATAACGGTGATTGGGTGAGGGTTTGCAGGGCGTAGAGGGTTTTGAGCAGTTCGATGTCGTGCACCGACGCTTCGACTTGGGCGCGGTGCTCGTCGGTGATTTTCTCGAGCAGGGCGTCGGCGTCGATCACGCCGCCGCGCAGTTTGGCTTCGGCCGCCCGGCGGATGGAGGTCCGCAGGCGGACGAGCTCTGCGTCGCCGGGGCGGAGCTTTTCGAGGCGTTCTACTTCCTTGCGGAGGCGCACGACGTCCTGCCGGTTGTTAAAGAGGAATGTTTCGCGCTCCGTGCGGATTTGTTCGCGTTCGTTGTCGAGCGAGGCCAGGTCGGCGCGGCGCGTGTAGAGTGCCCCGATGTTCCAGTTCAGCCGTATGCCGATGAGGCCGTTCAGTGAGAGGCGGTAGCGCATCATGTCGTCAAACATGTTCATGCCCGGGTTTCCGTAGTAGCCTTGGGCGAAAGCGTCGAGGCGCGGCCGGAGTGCGGCGTCGAGCGAGCGGCGGCGGGCGTCGGCCAGGAGGCTGCGCGCGTCGAAGAGCATGAGCTCGGGCCTCCGGACGGCCTCGGTGGCGGGCCGGATGGCGGGCGGGCGCGGCAGGGTGCTGTCGGCCGGCACGTCGAGGCCGGTCAGCAGGCTCAGCATGCCGGCGTAGCGCTCCTTGGCCACTTGGAGTTCTACGGCTTGCTGGCAGGCGGCGACCCGTTCGGCCTCGACGGCGTCGACGTCGGCCTGCGTGGCCGTGCCGTGCCGGCGATAGGTTTCGAGCTGGCGGCGGTTGCTGGCCAGCAGGTCGGTGAGCAGGCGGTTGAGTGCCGCTTGACGGTCGATGAGCAGCAGGCCGAAGAACAGCTCATCGACGCGCGAATAAAGCTGATGGAGTTCTACGTCGGTCTGCCGGCGGCTGACTTCGGTCTGGGCCGCCGTTTCGCGCCGCTGAGCCCGGTTGCGGCCACCGTCCCAAACGGTCTGTGTCACGTCCAGCTGCGCGCGGTATTGTCCGTGGTGCAGTCCTTCCACCGTTGAGCCTTGCGATTCGAGCAGCGACTTCAAGTGGTCGGGCAGTTCGGGCACGCCGCTTTGCAGCGTGCCTTGGAGGGTGAGGCTCACCTGCGGCAGGAAAGCGCGGCTGAGTTTTTCGAGTGTGAATTCCCGCGAGGCTTCGAGCAGCTCGTAGCGGCGAACAAGGGGATAGTGCTCACGGGCCGCCCGGCGGCAGGCGTCGAGCGTCGGTTGCGCCGTGGCCGTCAGGGCAGCCAGTCCGGCGAACAGGAGGGTGAGGTACTTTCGCATGGCAGGTCGGGTTGTAAACGTTTTCGGATGACGGTCAGGTTCTCTTCGAGCCGTGCCATGAAAAAGGCGCGGGTGTCGACGCCGGAGGCGAACAGTGAGCCGACAATCGGGTAGGCCAGGAAGACGAACACATTGAGCGACACAGCGTCGAGGAGCAGGTCGGTGAGCTTCATGCGGGCGATGGCGCCCTGCGCGGCCTGCGCTTCCATGTCGGTTTGCAGCGATGCGAGCACGCGGCCCAGCAGCACGCCGAAGCGCATCCGCAGCGCGTCGGTGCGGCCGGGGTGGGCGGCGAACTCGTTGATGAGGAAGCGGGGCATGTCGGGGTGGTCGAGCAGGTAGAGGAAGTGACGGCGAAGCCCTTCCTCCAAGCGCGTCGTGAACGCCTGCCCGCTGGCCGAGAACGATTCGACGAGCGAGTTTTCGAGCTGGCTGATGGCGTTTTCGACCACGCGTTCGTAGAGCTTCTCCTTCGTTCTGAAATAGTAGTGGAGCAGGGCGTGCGTCACACCGGCGGCTTCGGCGATGGCTGTGGTCTTCGCCCCGTCGTAGCCCCGGGCGAGGAACTCGCGCTCGGCTGCCCGCAGGATGGCCTGCTCCCGGTTCCCGGTTTCTTTCATAACTGGATTAACATTATTGTTAAACAATTTTGTTTAACCGCAAAGGAAACCGGAATTTCCGAAACTGCCAAATGTTTTCCGGAAAAAGTGAGAAAATTTGTCGGCCGTCATTTATGAAGCGCTGTCGACTGCTCAATTGCGTTTGTCCTGACGGTTCGGAAATCCGCCGGACGCCCGGCTGCCGCCGGTCGGCGGACCCGGCTTTCCGGGTCGCCATTCCGTCAATCCTGTCAGCCGTCGCGTCTTTTCCGTCAGCCGTCCCGTTGCCCCGTGCCGGCCATCCGTTGTGGGCCGGAGGGCCGTTCAAGAGGTGCGGCCCCCGCCCGTTCCACTCGTTTGCACCACTTTGCTCCGCCAAGACAGGCTGCACTCGGGAGCGTCAGGTGAGTTTCCTGCGTCAACTCCCCGCCCGTTCCACTCGTTTGCACCACTTTGCTCCGCCAAGACAGGCTGCACTCGGGAGCGTCAGGTGAGTTTCCTGCGTCAACTCCCCGCCCGTTCCACTCGTTTGCACTATCTTTGCAC